>Ga0208242_100243_pt1 | contig 57673 bp, 58 predicted proteins | sample SubbioAug_CSW13A_FD_184825 | JGI IMG/M metagenome (GOLD analysis project Ga0208242, IMG submission 184825) | Serpentinite rock and fluid subsurface biosphere microbial communities from McLaughlin Reserve, California, USA - CR12Aug_CSW13A (SPAdes) | ecosystem: Environmental > Terrestrial > Deep...
CGCACACGAAGTTCAAGGCTGAGGCGTATATCCTCACCAAGGAAGAGGGCGGCCGTCATACGCCGTTCTTCACCAACTATCGCCCGCAATTCTACTTCCGCACGACGGACGTGACCGGCATCGTCACATTGCCCGAGGGCGTGGAGATGGTGATGCCGGGCGACAATGTGACGATGGAAGTCGCGCTGATCGTGCCGATCGCCATGGAGGAGAAGCTGCGCTTCGCCATCCGCGAAGGCGGCAGAACAGTCGGCGCCGGCGTCGTCGCCAGCATCATCGAATGACCGCTGACGCGCATTGAGAACATCAGTAAAGGGGCAGGAGCCGCGCTCTTGCCCCTTTTTTTGGTCTATTCAATTTCAGATAGCGGCAACAGATTAAGTTCCCCATGAAGCCTTCCGTCATCAAACTCGAACGCACGCATGAGCGCTGGGCGACGATGTCGATCGCGACCATCCGCATGCCGGACGGAAGAACCTTCCTGCGCGACGTCGAGGACCATGGCTGCGCGGCCGCCGTGCTGCCATACGATCCCGCGCGCAAGACGGCGCTGCTCGTCGAGCAGCTGCGCGCCGCTGAGCTGATCGCCGTCGGCGCGACGCATTCGCTCGAAGCGATCGCGGGTCTCGTCGAGGGCGAGGATGACGCGGCGGCGACGGCGAAACGCGAGGCGCTTGAAGAAGGCGGATTGCAGCTCGGCGCGCTGGAGCATGTCGCGACCGCCTGGTCGATGCCGGGCGTTTCGACCGAGCGCATGGCGCTTTATCTCGCCGAATACCGGGCCGAGGATCGCGTCGGCGACGGCGGCGGCGTCGCACATGAAGACGAAGAGGTTCGCGTCGTCGAATTGAGCCTCAAGGAACTCGCCGAGCTGATGGCGGCGGACGGCATCGTCGACATGAAAACCCTCGCCCTCGTTCAGGCGCTGCAGCTTCGTCGCCCTGAAATCTTCGACTGACGCATGTCGACTGGATGGCCGACGGAAGTCGCCAAATGCGAATGACGGTGGATTCTAGCAGCCTCCGCCGCTGACCCCCGGCGCGAGCCGCAGCGCGTCGCAGAGATTGCGCGACTGGAAGTCGTCCATCATTTTTCGGGTGATGACGCTGGTGGAGCCCGGCACTTGCATGACGGGGGTTGGAGCCCCCGTCGGTCCGGTCACATAGTCCGAGAAATAGCCGTCGTCAGTATAGGGCGGCGGCGGCGCGACGCGATGGACCCGGGCGTGCGCGCCGCGCACGCGCACGTCGGCAGCGGCGGCGGTTGTCAGACCAACAGTGGCGAGGACGATGAGCAGGAATAGGGCGACAGCCTTGCGCATGGCGTAGTCCTCCTGCCCGAAGCATATAGGGGACCGGGGTCGTAAGGAAGCAGGCCGGCAAAAGGGCCGCCCTGCTTAGCGCCAGCTCAGGCGGCGAGTTCGTCGCCCAGAAGCACCGCGGGCAGGCGGTGCTCGTCGAGGCGCTCGACCGTGGCTGTCGGCTGCTGAGCGAACTGCTCGACTTCCAGCGCCGCGGCGACGGCGGAAATGCCGATCTCGCGGTAAAGCCGCGCGAGAAGGTCATGGGGATGGCCGTTGGATTGGGGTTCGTTGAACTCGACGGAATACTTGTCGGACATGGGCGCGCTCGACGACAGGAGGGGAACTCAAGGGACGTTTTCCTAGGATTGTCCTCGGCAAGTTAACGAGCCGCTAAGGAACCGGGGTCGAGGCGGCGCGCGCCCAACTTTTTTTCAAATGCGCGAGAGCCGTTGCATTCGCCGTAAAATTGCGAAAAATGCGCGCGTGCCGTCCTCTGGGCGGCGGTCACGCGAGTCTTTGAACCGATGCGACGTCATCTTCCGCCCGAGCCCTGGTCGAAAGTCGCGCTTTGGAGCCGACGGTTTGCGATTTTCGCCGCGACTGTGGCGATTTTGGCGATCCTTCTGGGGCGACTTGGCGCCCTTGACCCGGCGTCGGCGCTCGCGTCGCTTGGCGGCGCCATGGCCTTGGCGCTCATCGCGCTGCTTTTGTTTTGCGCCGCCTGCAACGTGATTTGGCGGACAGGACGGCGCGGAGCCGGCGCGGCGGCGACCGCATTCGTCATCGCGGCGTTGACGCTCGGCTACCCGGCATATCTGGCTTTTGAGGCGGTGCGTCTGCCGGTGCTTTCCGACATTTCGACGGACGTCGCCGATCCGCCCTATTTCTCCTTTTCCAAAGCCGCCTTCGAGGCGCGCAGCGGCTTCCAGCCTCCGGGTCTCCCGTCCCGGGCGCGGGAGGCGCAGCGGCCGGCCTATCCCGACGTCGAACCGATCGTCGTCGACCTCGACACGGACGAGGCCTATGCTCTGGTGCTGAAAACGGCCAAAGCCCGCGGCTGGACGCTCGTCGACAAGCGGCCGCCGGGCGGACGCAGCGGCGACGGCCATATCGATTTCATCGACAAAACGCTCGTCATGGGATTTGACGACGACATCACCGTCCGCTTCAAGCCGCTGCCCGGTCAGACGCGCATCGATCTGCGCTCGGCGTCGCGTTACGGACGCCATGACTTTGGCGTGAACGCCAAAAGAATCGCCGCTTTCGCCGAGGAACTACAGTCGCAACTCGACGTGCGCTAGAGCGCTCCCCAAATTGAAGGCAGGCGAGACGCTCGTTTTCGGCGGCGTCTTCGATTATGCTGCAAAGCAAAGCTTAGCGACGGGAGCGGTGAAATGGTTGAGGAAAGCGGCGTCGCTTCAGCAAGCGCGCCAATGATTCCCCCGTTCACCCGCGAGCAGGAGCTCACTGCCTTTCGCGAAATGCTGCTCATCCGGCGCTTCGAGGAAAAGGCCGGACAGCTTTACGGCATGGGCGTCATCGGCGGATTCTGCCATCTCTACATCGGCCAGGAAGCGGTGGTCGTCGGCGTCAAGATGGCGGCGCGCGACGGGGACCAGTTCACCACGAGCTACCGCGACCACGGACATATGCTCGCCTCAGGGATGGAGCCAAGGCGCGTCATGGCGGAACTCGCCGGAAAGCGCGGCGGCTATTCCAAGGGCAAGGGCGGCTCGATGCACATGTTTTCGCGCGAAGCGAATTTCTATGGCGGTCACGGCATCGTCGGCGCGCCGGCGCCGATCGGCGCGGGGGTGGCCTTCGCCAACGCCTATCGAGGCGACGGCCGCGTATCTTTGACGTTTTTCGGCGAAGGCGCCGCCAACCAGGGCCAGGTCTACGAAGCCTTCAACATGGCGTCGCTCTGGAAACTGCCGGTCGTTTTCATTGTCGAGAACAACCGTTATGCCATGGGGACGGAGATTTCCCGCGCCTCCGCGCAAATCGACCTCTCCAAACGCGGCGCGGCTTTCGGCATTCCGGGCAAGCAGATCGACGGCATGGACGTGCGAATCGTCAAGGCTACGGCGGACGAAGCGATCGAATGGTGCCGCGCCGGCAAGGGTCCCTATCTCATAGAGGCGCAGACCTATCGCTATCGCGGCCACTCGATGTCCGATCCCGCGAAATACCGCTCCAAGGAAGAAGTCCAGAAGATGCGCGAGGAGCATGATCCGATCGAGCAAGTCCGCGCGCGGCTGATCGCCGACGGCATGAGCGAAGACGAACTCAAGAAGATCGACGCCAATGCGCGCAAGATCGTCGCCGAAGCCGCAGATTTCGCCACTGCGGACAAGGAGCCGGATCCGAGCGAATTGTGGACGGACGTGCTGGCGTGACAGGAGCGGCAAATGTTTGAGGGGGTGAAATCCCTGCTCGGCTTGAAGTCAGAGCCGCCAGACGATCACATTCTTTACAGGTATTCGATTGCAGACGCGCCGCTTATTGAGCGAGCGCTGAGGCGACTGCCAGATGTTGGCGTCGAGCTTGGACTCTGTTTCACCTTTCGCTCGCTGACCGAGATTGCGAGAACTATCGCCGAGCACCGATCTGGAATCCAGTCGGGCAAGTTGCCTACGAGCGGAGATTGGGCGTTAGTCGCTTTGCAAGGTGCATGCGAGGACGCTCGCTCACTATTCAACAATGTTCGATTTTATGCGGACGGCTGCTTTGACGGCATGATGGAGCCTGACTACGAAGAGATGATCGCAGACATTGCCTCAACTGCGAGTAACCACTGGATATTGAAGAAAGTCAGTGTTGCGGCGGATGGCGACCTCCGTAATGCGCCTGCCGAATCAATCAGGCTCTCCGTCTCTGTCTCGAGCGATCCGCTGTCGATGCCGTTCGAAATCATGGCAGGAAAACATTTCGATTGGACGTTGATTTACCGCCTGAACGAGCGACTGCCATCAAGCTGCCTGAAACGATTTGCGGTGCTTTTAGATGGGAACGCCACGATCGTCTTTCTTTCACCTGATGAAATCAAAAATCTGAATGCGCTTTGCGGTTATCATTTCTTTTACGAGGAAGAGATCGATATACAGGATATCACAAAATGACCGTCAACGTGCTCATGCCCGCGCTGTCGCCCACGATGGAGCAGGGCAAGCTCGCCAAATGGCTCAAGAACGAAGGCGACGCGGTGAAAGCCGGCGACGTCATCGCCGAAATCGAGACCGACAAGGCGACCATGGAGGTCGAGGCGGTCGATGAAGGCGTGCTGGCGCGCATCCTCGTTCCCGGCGGCACCGAAAATGTCGCCGTCAACACGCCGATCGCGGTGATCGCCGAGGAAGGCGAGGAGGTCGCCGACACCGCCGACCACGCGCCGGTCGATCGCGTCGGCGAAGAGGACAAGGCGCAAAAGCAGGCTGAAGCCGCGCCACCGGTTCCGGGCCAGACCGCGCCGCAGGACGAACCCGGCGAGGCCAACAAGGCCGCGACCAAAGCCGCCGTCGAGGCGGCAACGCCCGCGCCCAAGGCGACCAGCGTCGCCGCGCAGCCATCGCCGCGCGTCTCGCCGGAGGTTCCCGAAGGCACGACGATGGTGTCGATGACCATGCGCGAAGCCTTGCGCGACGCCATGGCCGAAGAGATGCGGCGCGACCCGAGCGTCTTCGTGATCGGCGAGGAGGTCGCCGAATATCAGGGCGCCTACAAAATCACGCAGGGTCTTCTGCAGGAATTCGGCGCCAGGCGCGTCGTCGATACGCCGATCACCGAATATGGTTTCGCGGGCGTCGGCGTCGGCGCGGCCTTCGCCGGGCTGCGGCCAATCGTCGAATTCATGACCTTCAATTTTTCGATGCAGGCCATTGACCACATCGTCAATTCGGCGGCGAAAACGCTGTACATGTCCGGCGGACAGATCAACTGTCCGATCGTTTTCCGCGGGCCGAACGGCGCGGCGGCGCGCGTCGCCGCGCAGCACAGCCAGGATTATTCCGCCTGGTATTCGCAGGTGCCGGGGCTGATCGTGATTTCGCCGTCAAACGCCAGCGACGCGAAAGGCCTGCTGAAGGCGGCGATCCGCAACGACAATCCGGTCGTGTTTCTCGAGAACGAGATTCTCTACGGCAAGACGTCGGAAGTGCCGGCGCTGGAGGATTTCGTTCTGCCGATCGGCAAGGCGCGCATCGCCCGGCCCGGCAAGGACGTGACGCTCGTCTCCTTCTCGATCGGCATGACCTATGCGCTGCAGGCCGCCGAACAACTCGCCAAGGAGGGGATCGACGCCGAGGTGATCGATTTGCGCACGCTGCGTCCGATGGACACGGCGACGATCATCGAGTCCGTCAAGAAGACCGGCCGCTGCGTCGCGATCGAAGAAGGCTGGCCGCAGTGTGGAATATCGGCCGAGATCGCCATGCGCGTGCAGAGCGAGGCCTTCGACTATCTCGACGCGCCGGTGCTGCGCGTCACCGGCAAGGACACGCCGATGCCCTACGCCGCCAATCTCGAAAAGCTCGCTTTGCCGAGCGTCGCGGATGTCATCACGGCGGCGAAGGCCGTCCTTTACAGGTCTTAGTGATGGCGCTCGTCACTCCCGACACTGGCGCGCCGCGCATCTTCGCTTCGCCTCTCGCGCGCCGTCTGGCGAAGGAGGGCGGACTCGATCTTTCCGCACTGCAAGGCTCCGGGCCGCACGGCCGGATCATCGAACGCGATGTACAATCGGCGCTCGCGCGCGGAGAGACGACGAAGGCGGCGCCGCTCGCTGCAGCGCCTGCGGCTGACGCAACGCGCAAATTCTACGAGGCCGGGTCTTACGAGGAAATTCCGCACGACAATGTGCGCAAGGCCATCGCGAGACGGCTGACCGACGCCATACAGACCATTCCGCTTTTCTATCTCAACGTCGACTGCGAGATCGATGCGCTGCTGCGCCTGCGCGAGGATTTCAACGCCGCCGCGCCGCTCGGGGCGGACGGCAAACCGACATGGAAAACGTCGGTCAACGATTACGTGGTCAAGGCGCTCGCCATCGCGCTGCAGCGCAAGCCAGAAGCCAATGTCACTTATACGCCGGACGCGTTGCTGCGGCACAAATCCTCCGATATCGGCGTCGCCGTGTCGATCCCTGGCGGCCTCGTCACGCCGATCATCCGTAACGCGCAGGCGAAATCCGTTCGCGAGATTTCCGAGGAGATCAAGGAGCTCGCCGGGCGCGCCCGCGCGCGCAAGCTGAAGCCGCAAGAATATGAAGGCGGCGTGTCGGCGGTGTCGAATCTCGGCATGTATGGCGTGCAGAGTTTCACGGCGCTGATCAATCCGCCGCAGTCGACGATCCTGGCGGTCGGGCAGGGCGAGCAGCGCATGATCGTGAAGAACGGCGCGCCCGTTTTGGCGACGATGATGAGCGTGACGCTCTCCTGCGATCACCGCGCCGTCGACGGCGCGCTCGGCGCCGAGCTTTTGGCCGAATTTAAACATGTCATCGAACATCCGGCGATGATGTTCGCGTGAATTGCGCGGATTCCTTCTGCCGCGAGGGGGAGAAGGTGGCCCCGCGAAGCGGGGTCGGATGAGGGCCCTCACCCGTCACGCGTTCCGCGTGACACCCTTTCCCGCATACGGGAGAGGGAATAACCGCGAGGTGGTTGGTGCAATTCCAGTCGACCCTCACCTGTCCGCACTGCGCGCGTGCGGAAACGCTCGACATGCCGCAGGACGCCTGCGTCATCGTGCATGTCTGCGTCTCCTGCGGCGCGCGGCTGACGCCAAAGACGGGAGACTGCTGCGTGTTCTGCTCCTATGGCGACGTTCCGTGCCCGCCCGTGCAGAAGGAGGACGATTGTTGCGGCCGTCCGATGGACGGGGGGCGTTAATCGCGGCATATGCCTTGCCTAGAATGACTCTAAACAGGCAAGGAGCGGGCGCGTGGCGACGGAAGCTGACATTTTGAAGGCTCTGGAAGGGCTCTACGGGCCGGGTGGAGCGCCGCTCGCCGGCGCGGTAAGCGGCGTCAACCTATCGGGGGCGAAAGCCTTCGTTTCTTTGGCCGGCGATCCGAGCCAGACGCAGGCCTGGGAGGCGGCGCGAGTCGCGGCCGAGCGCGCGATCAAGGCGGCGCCCGGCATCGAGCAGGCGATCGTGACCTTGACCGCTGAACGCGCCGCGCGCCCGGAGGCGCCGCCGCCTCGGGCTCAAGCCCATGCCCACGCCCACGCGCATGGGCCCGGCGCGCCGCCGCCTCAGCAAAAAGCCGGAATTCCGGCGCTCGAAAAAATCCGCTTCATCATCGCCGTCGCCTCGGGCAAGGGCGGCGTCGGCAAGTCGACGACGTCGGCCAATCTTGCGCTCGGCCTCGCCGCTCAGGGGTGGCGCGTTGGCCTGCTCGACGCCGACGTCTATGGCCCCTCGATGCCGCGGCTTTTCGGCTTGACTGACAAACCCAAGGTCGAAGGCGGCAAGCTCGCCCCGCTCGAAGCCTATGGCTTGAAGATCATGTCGATGGGTTTTCTTGTCGACGAGAACGTGCCGATGGTCTGGCGCGGGCCGATGGTGTCGCAGGCGATCTCACAGATGCTCGGCGAAGTCGCCTGGGGAGAGCTCGACGCGCTGGTCATCGACATGCCGCCGGGGACGGGCGACGTTCAGCTCACCATCGCGCAGCAGGTGCCGCTCGCCGGCGCGGTGATCGTCTCGACGCCGCAGGATCTGGCGCTGATCGACGCGCGCCGCGCCGTGTCGATGTTCCAGAAAGTCGAGGCGCCGATCCTCGGCGTTATTGAGAATATGAGCTACTTCCTGTGCCCGCACTGCGGCGGACGCTCGGAGATCTTCGCGCATGGCGGCGCGCGCCATGACGCCGAACAGATGGGCGTGCCTTTTCTTGGCGAGGCGCCGCTCGACATCAAAATCCGTCAAACCTCGGACGCCGGGAGTCCCGTCGTGGGCGGCGAACCCGACAGTCCGCAGGCCGCCGTCTATCTCAATCTTGCGGCGAAGGTGAAAACGCTGCTCGAAACGCAAAAAACACGCGCGGCGCCAAAGATCGTCGTCGGCTGAAATTGACGGAGGTTGAGTCGAAATGTCCTTCAAGCCCTCAGGACAGAACAGCGTCTCTCCCTATTTGGTCGTCGCCGACGCCACCGCGACGATCAAATTCCTTCAAGCCGTTTTCGACGCCACCGTGCTTCGAACTTTTCCTGATGCGGATGGGAGATTGATGCACGCGGAGGCGCGCATCGACGATACTGTTATCATGCTCGCCGACGCTGCCCCGCAATGGCCTGCGATCGAAGCGCATGTCCACGTCTATGTGCCCTCGGTGGACGAAACTTATGCGCGCGCGTTGCAGGCTGGCGCGACGTCCGTTCAGGCGCCCGTGCAGAAACACGACGAAGACAAACGCGGCGGCGTCAAGGACGCCGGCGGCACAACTTGGTGGATCGCCACCCGAGTCGAATAGAGAGGGCGCATCTGAAAAAAAATCGCGCCTCCTTTTCGGGAGGCGCGCCAGGCGGGCCGATCAACGCCGGCCGTCAGGGAGCTCAGAAATGCGTCGGGAACCAGGAATCGTCCCCCTGGTCGAACTTGTAATTGTAGCCGACTGAAAATGCGCCGCCATAGGCCCACACATTGATTGTCGCGGCGGGATTGAACCCGCCAAAAGGCCGCCCTGCTGACTGCGGGATCGCCTCAAAGGCGGATACGGAATTCTTGAAAGCCCAAAGGACGGAAAAATCAAATGACGAGTTTTTTGTAATCGCGTAGTTGAAACCGCCTCCGAGATGATGCCGGTTCACGCTCGGCGAGAGCACCGCAAAGTTCAACGAACGCGAAATCAGCGAGCTGGTGGCGTAATGATAACCGAGGCGAAGCGCCAGCGTCGGCGTCGCGCGCCACTCGGCGGCGAAGGATGCCGAATCCGTATCCTTCATATTGATGCCGGCGCTGTCGCCGAGCGAGCGCACAAACAGGGGCGCGTTGGAATTGCCTAAAGAGGGAATGGCGGAATAGAAGACATGTCGCCAATCCGCCATGAGCGTAAGGTTGGGCAAGATGTCGTAGGCGAATCCGGCTTGCAATTGGGCGGGGATGTCGAAACTGCCCTGGCCGCCGAGAAGACCCGAATATTTGTCGAAACGCGACATCCACATGGGCGTCGAGCCGGAAAAGCCGAAGCGCAGGCTGTCCGTGATTCCCCACAGCAACCCTAAGCGAAAGCCGCCCCCGTAGGACCAGTCAAACCCCATGTCTGACATCTCCCACGGATTTATTGAAAAGGGCGCGAACGTCTTCACACCCTGAACGTTCAACATCTGCACCGCGATCGTCGGCGCAAGGCCGATCGTGATCGGGCCGATCGCCGTGTGGAAGCGACGCGCATAATCGACGCTGGCGAAGGCTTGTCTCAAGTCCAGGCCAACGAAGCCGCCGCCGAACGGTCCACCCAGCGGCGGCCGAGCATATCTCACGTCATAGGCGCTGTTGATGCCGCCATTCGAATAGGTGACAAAGCTCCATGCGGAGTCGGCGTCGATCGGGCGAATGTTGCCAGAGTTGGGGATTGGCGTCCATGGACGGCCGCTGTGCACGTCGCCAGCCGCGATGAGCCTCGGAAGTCCTTCGGTGCGGTAACCGCGATAAGCAAGATTGGCGGCGACGCCAAACGCAAACTGCCGGTCAAGGCCAACAATGGTCGCGGGATTGACCGAGGCGGCCATGCCGTCTCGGCCATCGGCCACGCTGGCGCCGGCGAGCGCTCTCTGCCGCGGACCGTATCCCGTCGCAAAAAAACCGTCGGCGGCAAAGGAGAGGGATGGCGCCAGCGCGGCGATGGCCGTGAGTATGAACAGGAAAGTGCGCGAAACAGTATTTTTCATTGGGGCGAGTCCCGAAGCGCAACGCTTTTGAACGGCGTGGCGGCGTTCGCCCCGTCGCACCTGACGCATGTTCACGTTGATTTAAAGGTTACCAGAGGCGCCTGGCCGTGCGGCGTAAATTTCGCTTCACGCGCACAGATTTCGTCCGCCTGTTACGTCTTTGCAACACAAGCGCTTTTGGGTCAGGACTCTCTTGGCGTCCGAGCTTGAGCCTGGCTTATGCGGCGAGCATGCGAGCGCAAGTCCGCCCAGCGGAGCCCCGGGCCGCCGTGTCGCATTTGGCCGGACCCGGCGCCTTTCCACGGGCGTCACGCCCCATATCTTAATCTTCGTGTCTATGCTTGCCGGCGCATGAACTCCCCGTATCGCGCGCGAAGTTGCGACGCGCGAACTTGCGACATGAGTGCGAAAGCGGTAATTTTTCCATAATGGCGAGGGGCGCCGCTCGCGCGGCTGAGAAGCACCCGTCGAACCTGATCCGGGTCATGCCGGCGTAGGGAAGGCCAGCGAAAGAGCGAACGGCGCGCCCGCGTCGACGCTATCATAGCGCGTCCCTCCTTCGTCTACCTGACTCAGCGTCCGCTTCCCTTGAAGAAGCGTGATGAAGGAGCGCGATCATGAACATCCACGACAAGCGCATGCCGGCGAGCGTCACCACCGGGCCGATCGGAAAGTCGCGCAAGGCCTATTCCTCGCCGATGGGACGCGACGACATTCGCGTGCCTTGCCGCGAGATCCCGTTGGACCCGTCTTCGGGCGAGCCGCCGCTCCGGGTCTATGATCCGTCAGGACCCTATACCTGCGCATCCTTTACGCCCGACCTTTCGGCGGGGCTTCCCTCTGCGCGTCCCTGGCTCGCGACGCGCACAGGTCTCGAGCCCTATCAGGGACGTGGAATCAAGCCAGAGGACAATGGCTTCGCTGAAGGCGAACGCCTCGTGCCGCCTTGTCCGGCGCAGCGCAGGCTTCATCGGGCGGCCGGGGCGGGCCCCGTCACTCAGTTCGAATTCGCCCGCGCCGGGATCATTACCGAAGAAATGATTTATGTCGCGCATCGCGAGAATCTCTGCCGCGAGCGCGTGCTCGATGTCGCGAAAGAACGCATCGCCGACGGCGAGAGCTTTGGCGCCGCCATTCCCGAATTCATCACGCCCCAATTCGTGCGCGAGGAAGTCGCGCGCGGCCGCGCCATCATTCCGGCGAATGTCAATCACCCTGAATTGGAGCCGGTGATCATCGGCCGCAATTTCCTGGTGAAGGTCAACGCCAACATCGGCAATTCGGCCGTCACCTCTTCCGTTGCGGATGAGGTCGAAAAGATGGTGTGGGCGATCCGCTGGGGCGCCGACACGGTGATGGACCTCTCCACCGGCCGCAACATTCACAATATCCGCGACTGGATCATCCGCAACGCCTCGGTGCCGATCGGCACCGTGCCGATCTATCAGGCGCTGGAAAAGGTGGGCGGCGATGCACTCAAGCTCGACTGGGAAGTTTTCAAAGACACGCTGATCGAACAGGCGGAGCAGGGGGTCGATTATTTCACCATCCACGCCGGCGTGCGCCTCGCCTATGTGCCGCTGACCGCCAATCGCGTCACCGGCATCGTCTCGCGCGGCGGGTCGATCATGGCGCGCTGGTGCCTGTCGAAGCACAAGGAGAGTTTCCTCTATGAGCGCTTCGACGAGATTTGCGACATCATGCGCAAATATGACGTGTCCTTCTCGCTCGGCGACGGTCTGCGCCCCGGCTGCAACGCCGACGCCAATGACGCCGCGCAATTCGCCGAGCTGGAAACGCTTGGTGAATTGACGAAGATCGCCTGGGACAAGGGCTGTCAAGTGATGATCGAAGGCCCAGGCCATGTGCCGATGCACAAGATCAAAGCCAATATGGACAAGCAGCTCAAAGTCTGCGGCGAAGCGCCGTTCTATACGCTCGGTCCGCTCGTCACCGACATTGCGCCGGGCTACGACCACATCACGTCAGGCATCGGCGCCGCGATGATCGGCTGGTTCGGCACGTCGATGCTCTGTTACGTCACGCCGAAAGAGCACCTCGGCCTGCCGGATCGCGACGACGTCAAGACCGGCGTCATCACCTATCGCATCGCGGCGCATGCGGCCGATCTCGCCAAGGGCCATCCGGCAGCGCGCGAACGCGACGACGCGATGAGCCGCGCGCGTTTCGACTTCCGTTGGGAGGATCAGTTCGAGATCGGACTCGATCCCGACACGGCGCGCGAATTCCACGACGCGACGCTGCCGAAAGAGGCGCACAAGGTCGCGCATTTCTGCTCGATGTGCGGACCGAAATTCTGCTCGATGCAGATCACCCGCGATCTGCGCGAGGAGGCGAAAGAGATCGAACGCCAGAAGGGCATGGCCGAAAAGAGCGCGGAATTTTTGGAAAAGGGCGCGGAGATCTATGTGCGGGAGTAGGACGACTTAAGGCGTCCGCCATCTCAGGCCGGGAAAGCGCGCAAAATCTCGGTCGAGCGTGATCCATTCGCAATCCCATTCGATGGCGAGCGCGGCGAACCAAGCGTTCGTCACCATGGGCCCCCGCGTGTTTGTCTCGATGCACAAACGCTCGAATATGCGCCAGTGGCTGTCGCCCGGCTCAACGAGACGGCTGTTGGGCTGCGCCAATATGTCGGCGCAAAAGCCAAAAGCTTCGTCAAGCGCGCTCGGCGATTGATAGAACCTCGTGCTGGTCGTAGCCCGCACGACTGCGCTCAAAACGAGGCGTGATACAGCAAACGGCGCGCGACGATCGAAGGCGTCATCGAGCCATTTGCGACAGGCTCTATGTCGCGGCGCATCGCTACGGAATGCTTCAACGAGCACATTGACGTCGGCGAGACTCAACTTTCCGAGCCGCCAGTTTGCGATTTGAGCCGCGCGAGACGCTCGACGTCATCCTGCTCATCGACGTCGCGCATTCTGGGAAAATCAACGCCAGCCGCCGGGCCCCCAGTCTCTCGGCTGACCCGCGCATAGCGCGCCGCCGCCGGGGCCGGGGGACGCTCTCCTGCAAGGACGAGGCGAAGCCCTTCCTCGATCATCGACGTCAAAGTGCGATCGTCAGCCGCCGCCTTCTTGCGCGCACGGCGAAGGAGATCGTCGGGAAGTCGGACGGTGGTGCGTTCAATCACGGCGACTGACATAAGATGAATATGTCTATATGTCAACAGCGGCGAAACGCCCGGCCGAAGCCGGGCGCTTAAAATTGCTTAGCTCTTCCCGATCACCTCTACGCGCACCTGTCCGGTGCCGCGTTCGATGAGGCCGAGCTGTGTCGCCGCGCCGCGCGATACGTCGAGGCTGCGCCCCGTCCAGACCGCCGGTCCGCGGTCATTGATGCGCACGACCACCGAATGCCCGGCGTAGGTCAGGCGCAGGCGCGTGCCCATCGGTAGGGTGCGGTGCGCGGCCGTCAGGTCCCACATGTTGAAGAGTTCGCCGTTGGCGGTGTGGCTGTTGGGTTCGTAGCGGCGCGGGCCGCCGCCGTAGAATGACGCGTTGGCGGTGAAGCCTTGCGAAGCCTCCGCGTGATGCGAGGCATGGCGCGAGGCGTGATGGTGATGCGCCAGAGCCGGCGCCGTCGTCAGTGCAAGGATCGTCAGTACGCCACAGATACGATTCATTCAGGATTGCTCCGTTTACGCACAATGCGTGAGGGATGCCGACGAGCGCGTTGGCTTCGTCAAGCGCACAGTTTCCATCCGTCTGAATGGAGGCGAAGACAAAATAGTTAATTGTGAATTGTGGCAAAATATGTGCTGCCAATATCATGCCGTATATGCTCCTGATATTGCCAATTATTCTCGACTGATTACCGATGTATTCGATTTGCTAGCGCTAAATGACTTTTACATATTGCTTTTTGCGCAACAATTGTGCAGTCTAAACTGGCTTAAGCGCTGCGGCGACGGGGAGTGACAAGAGCGAGCAGAGGCGGCAAACATGCCCGCCGGGAGACTCGCCAATGACAGACGAAAAGCGCGCCGCGATCATCGGCGTCGTCACCGCCTCCGATCGCGCCAGCGCCGGCGTTTATGAAGATGAGAGCGGTCCGGCGATCGAAGCCTATCTGCGCGCCGCGCTGACGACGCCCTTCCGCATCGAGCGGCGGATCATCCCTGATGGGCTGGAAAGCGTGCGCGATACCCTTATCGACCTGGCCGATATTGTCGGTTGCGACCTCATCGTCACCACCGGCGGCACAGGTCCGAGCCCCCGCGATCTGACGCCCGAGGCGACGCTCGCGGCCTGCCCGCGCGAACTGCCCGGTTTTGGCGAGCTGATGCGACAGGTCTCCTTGGCGCAGACGCCAACGGCGATCCTGTCGCGACAATTGGCCGCCCATCGCGGCAAATGTCTGGTGATCAATCTTCCGGGCAAGCCAAGGGCGATCGAACTCTGTCTCGACGCCGTTATGCCGGCGGTGCCGTACTGCCTCGATCTCATCGGCGCGGCCTATGTCGAGACCGATCCGGCGCTCGTCAAAAGCTTCCGTCCCAAACCCAAATAACCGCCCGTTCGGGCAGCATCAGACGCCCGGCTCCAAGCTGCGCGCTTCTCATCGCGGCGCCTCGCCTGTATAGGAAAATGGCGCGTCAGGAAAACCGAATCGAAGCCGCTAAGCTGCGGGAGGCGGGGGCGACTGAACATGAATGAACTGCGTTTGGTGGTAGTCGGCGCGGCGGGCCGTATGGGCCGTATGCTGACCCAGATCATACCCGATACTTTGGGCGTCCGACTGACTGCCGCTTTGGAGCGTCCCGACTCCGCGGCGCTCGGCGCCGACAGCGGCGGCGGCGCGCCGAACGGCGTGCCGATCACGAGTGACGTCGGCGCCGCTCTCGGCGACGCTGACGCGATCGTCGACTTCTCGTCTCCGAGCAACAGCGTGGAAATGGCGCGGGCGGCGGCGCGCGCGCGGGTGGCGCACATTATCGGCACGACCGGACTGTCTCAGGAGGATCTGGCCGCCATCGCCGAATGCGCGCGCGAAACGGCGATCGTGCGTTCCGGCAATATGAGCCTGGGCGTCAATCTCCTCGCCGTGCTGGTCGAACGCGCGGCGCGTGCGCTTGGACCGGCTTGGGACGCCGAGATCGTCGAAATGCATCACCGCCTCAAGGTCGATGCGCCGTCAGGAACGGCGCTGCTGCTCGGCGAGGCGGTCGCGCACGGTCGCGGAATCGATCTCGGTGAGAACAGCGCGCGTGGGCGCGACGGTTTGACAGGTCCGCGGCGGATCGGCGAGATCGGATTTGCGAGCCTGCGCGGCGGCACGGTCGTCGGCGATCACACGGTCGTCTTCGCCGGAGCCGGCGAGCGCATCGAATTCTCGCACCGCGCCGAGGATCGGGGCGTGTTTGCCCGCGGCGCTCTGGCCGCGGCGCTATGGACCCGCGAGAAGGCCCCGGGGCTCTACTCGATGGCTGATGTGCTTGGCCTTTCCGGCGCCTGATTCGACGGGAATTTATGAGCATGAATCGCACTCTCGTTCTGGTACGCCACGGTCAAAGCGAGTGGAACGCCAGAAACCTTTTCACTGGGTGGAAAAACCCCGATTTGACGCCGCTCGGCATCGAAGAGGCGCGCCGCGCCGGCCGCGAGCTGAAGAAGCGCGATATTCTGTTCAGCGTCGGCTTCACTTCCGCTTTGCTGCGCGCGCAACACACGGTCGATCTGATTTTTGAGGAGCTCGGCCAGACGAACGTCCCGACCATCAAGGATCGCGCGTTGAACGAGCGCCATTACGGCGATCTTTCCGGGCTCAACAAGGACGAAGCGCGCGACAAATGGGGCGAAGAGCAGGTGCATCTTTGGCGCCGCTCCTATGACGTGCCGCCCCCAGGCGGCGAGAGCCTGAAGGACACGGTCGCGCGGGTCGTGCCCTTCTATGTCCAGCGCATTCTGCCCCCCGTGATGCGTGGCGAACGGGCGCTGGTCGCGGCGCATGGCAATTCGCTGCGCGCGCTCTGCATGGTGCTGGAACAGATGACGCCCGAGAGCGTGACGACCCTCGAACTCACGACCGGCGTTCCGATCATCTACCAGCTCAACGCCGATTCGACGGTGGCGTCGAAGACGGTGTTGGCTTAGCGCGCTTTCGCCGCGGGAATCGTCAATTTCATGCAGCGCGACGGGACGGTGCGCGAAGGCGTGCCGCTGCAACAAGGTCCGAACCAGCTCTTCGCGCGACGCGTGATGTTGGCGGAACCGCGTCGGCCACATGCGCGCTGTATGATTAGGGTCGGTTTGCGAATCTCAATGTATCGATGAACTCACCGATGACTCGGCGCCGTGTGGACGGCGTCGCAAGGCGGGTCACTCAGCATGAAATGCCCCTTTGAACATCGCCTGAACCCTCTCGGCCAATTCATCGAGCGTGAACGGCTTGCGCAAAAGCTCCATATTCGGGGCCAGCTGTAATGTCTCCGTCGATTTGCCCGCGTATCCGGTGATAAGCAGGATCGGCAGATCAGGGCGCGCGGCTCGGGCCGCGTCAGCCAATTGAAGTCCGCTCAACCCGGGGAGGCCAACATCGCTGATCAGTAGTTCCAACGGCTCGCCTGACTCTATTATTTTCAATCCTGCCGTCCCATCGCCGGCTTCGATTGTATTGTAGCCCATTTCAGCGAGGGCGCCGACAATCAGCGAGCGCACCTCCTCTTGATCCTCGACGACCAGGGTTTTTCCTTGATGCGTAGCGCAGGGGGAATTGAATTTCGTCCCGGTCGGCGGCTGGTCTTTGGCGGCTGGGGATGGAAGCGGCGCGTGTCCCGGCAGATAAATTCGCGCTCTGGTCCCCTCGCCAGGGGCGCTTTCGATTCGCACGTGCCCGCCAGATTGTTTGACGAAGCCGTAAACCTGCGACAGGCCCAAACCCGTCCCCTGTCCCGTGGGCTTTGTTGAAAAAAACGGTTCGAAAACGCGGCTGAGCAGATCATGACTCATCCCCACGCCGCTGTCCGTCACCTCGATCTCAACATAGTCGCCTGGCCTCACGTCGGGATCGGAAGAATCGCTCTCTAACGTCCGATCGGCGGTCGCGATCCTGAGCGCGCCGCCTTGCGGCATGGCGTCCCGAGCGTTGATTGCGAGATTCAACAAGACGCTCTCGAGTTGGGAGGGATCGCAGCTCACGCTCCAGCGGCAGCCCAAGCGTAGATCCAGATGGATTTCGGGCCCCAACGTTCGGCGCAGCATTTCCTCTATGCCTGCCACGAGCTTGTTGGAGTCGATCTCCCGCGGCAACAACGTCTGTCGACGCGAGAAGGCCAGCATGCGGTTCGTGAGGCTGGAGGCGGTCGTCGACGCTTTCCGTATCGCCGCCAGGGGGCCGTCTATCGCGTTCGCGCGCCCAAGAGCAATCTGGCGTTCGATCACATTAAGGGAAGCGACGATGACTTGAAGCACATTATTGAAGTCGTGCGCGATGCCGCCGGTCAGCTGGCCGAGCGCTTCCATTTTTTGCGCCTGGGCCAGCTGCTCCTCGCTCGCAAGCAGCGCAGCATTAGCGTGACGTAGCTGCTCCCGCGAAGGAAGGGCGAGGAAATTCGGCATAGCCCACCATAACGCGACGGCCGTCGCTACGGAGGCGATCGCAGTTGCCGCTTTGACGAGCCCCTGCAAGCCGTAGAGCGGGGCCCAGAGGGTGAAAAGATCGAACAAATGCGTCATGCCGCACAGCAGGATGAACGCGGCAAATAGCCATAACAGCGGCCGAAATATGAGATCCCTTCTCCGCTTTCCCACAATCACGAGCGTCAGGGGGATAGAGAAATACGCAAGCGCGATAATGGCGTCGGAAACCGCATAGAGCCAGATCAGTCCCGGTTCCCATAGCAAGCAGTATCCATGGGGCGACAGGCCGGAGGTGTCAAAAAGCCACTCGCTCAGTGCAGACAGCATTTAACCAGCTCCAGAGAAGAATTGCAGAAGCATTGAGAGCTGGGCGCGTGACGGACTAAGCCTTCAGCGTTACTTTGCGCGAACGCTTTAGGGTCGCCTGTGCCTTTGCCTCCCATGAGAGACCTCGCTAATCTTTCTAGCACGATCATTGTCGCTGCGGGCGCCCAGCAACATTTCGGTCGAAATGCTGCTCACCCACAATGCGCTGCAAATTGGTTCAGCTGTGCGCGACGCGTTTCAGCCATAGCGCCGGATAGACGAAACGCCCGTTCGGCGCCACATCTCGCTTCATGTCTGAAATCGCGCCCGGCGCGTTCCATTATCCGAGCTTTCTCGACGCTGCGGCGCAGGCGACCCTGGCTGAAGAGATCGCCGAGGTCATCGCCGCCGCGCCGCTCTATGTCTCGACCATGCCGAAGACCGGCGCCCCTATGTCGGTGCGAATGACGAATTGCGGCGCGCTCGGCTGGGTCAGCGATAAGGAACGGGGTTACCGCTACGAGCCGCGCCATCCCCAGACCGGGAACCCTTGGCCGGCGATGCCGCAAAGGCTTCTCCAATCTTGGAATGAACTCGCGCACTACCACAAGTTGCCTGAAGCCTGTCTGGTGAATGTCTATGACGCAACGGCGCGCATGGGCCTCCATCAGGATAAGGATGAATCCGATTTCGAAGCGCCGATACTCTCTTTGTCGCTTGGCGCCGACTGCCGTTTCAGGCTCGGCGGAACGCGGCGCGGCGATCGCGCGATCGCCCAGACGCTATCGTCCGGAGACGCGCTTGTGCTCTCCGGACCCGCCAGGATGCGCTACCACGGCGTCGACAGGATATTGCCGACGATTGGGGCGACTCTGCCGCCGGCGCTCGCGGCGCTTGGCGTGCGCGTCAATCTGACGCTTCGGCGCGTTACTTAAGTTTCGGGTTCAGCGGGCGTTCACCGCTTCCGGGATAATGTCCCGAGCAGTGCACGTAAACTCCGGCGTGGTTGTCTTGAGCGCCGGCTTCGTTGTAGTTTCCAACCGGTCTAAAGAGCGCCGGCGAGGCGCCATATTTGGCCGGGCGCATTTTAAAAAGGGCGGGCGCGACGCGAACGCCGGGAAGAGGAAAGGAACAAGGATGAAGACAATTTCCCTGCTGACGTTCGCCGCGAGCGTCGCTTTCGCCGCATCCGCCGGCCAGGCTCTCGCCGCTGGCGATCCAGCTGCGGGCGAAAAAATCTTCGCGAAGTGCAAAGCCTGCCATCAGGTCGGTGAAACCGCCAAGAACGCCGTCGCGCCGCAGCTCAACGGCCTCGACGGCCGCAAGGCGGGCTCTGTCGAGGGCTACAACTATTCCGAGGCTGACAAGAATTCCGGCATCGTCTGGGACGAGGCCAGCTTCAAGGAGTTCATCAAGAATCCCAAGGCCAAGATCCCCGGCACCAAGATGATCTTCCAGGGCCTGCCGAACGATGCGGACCAGGAGAACGTGTGGGCCTATCTCGTTCAGTTCGGCCCCGACGGCAAGAAGAAGTAAGCGCGCTTCATCTGACATGACGCTTTGGCGGTCCTGTTCTCAGGGCCGCCTTTTTGTTGCGCTGTGCATGAGGGGAAGAATCAGGCGCGAGACGCAAGGTTCACGCTGTGTCTAAAATACAACAGTCAATAAAAGTGACGATCTAATCTTTGAAAGAGTTCCAGATAAAAATCGCTTTAATGTCGTAATTCAGCAACACTCTGTTACAATCGGAAACATTACTTGGAAGCCTTCCATGCTAGCCCCTTGTCGTAATTGACAGTTTTTAAAGTCAAACCTTAACCATTGCCTAGTCGCGTCTTGAACCGCGCGAAAGGGGCAGACATGGCTCAGAAACAATCGCTACCAGTACAGACGCTCTCCTCCCTTGCTGGGGCGTTTGACCGGATGACAGGCGCGGCTTCGGTCGGCGCCCTAACTCTTGCCGCCGCGCTGACGCCGGCGCCTCTCGCTTTTGCGCAGTCCCAGTCCGTGCCGCTGCCAGCGGTACGGGTCGAGGCCCCGCCGGAGAAACCCCGTGCGGTTGCGCAGACGAAGCCGAAGCCTGTCGCGTCGCAGGCGCGCTCCGCGAGCGGGGCCCAACGGTTGCCTCCCATCGACGTAGGAGGCGCGCGGCGCAGCGCTCGGGTCGCGCCTGTGCGCTCCGCCTTGGTCACAGGGCCTACCGTTTCGAGCGGGACTGTGGGAGCGACCTCGACCGGCGCGGGCAGCGCGGCCTTCGCTGCGGCTGTCGCCAATGTCGGCCGTAACCCGACCGACGTTCATGGCTACTTCGCCGGCAGAATTTCAACCGCGACGAAGACCAACACGCCGATACTTAACATACCGCAGTCGGTCACCGTTCTGACGCGACAGCAACTCGATGATCGCAACAGTCTCGCGCTGGAAAACGCCTTGGCCTATGTCCCGGGCGTCACGGTGGCGCAGGGCGAGCGTAACCGCGACCAGATCACCATTCGCGGCCAGAATACGACAGCGGATTTCTACATCGACGGCATCCGCGACGACGCGGAATATTATCGCGATCTGTACAACATCCAGGCGGTCGAAGTGCTCAAGGGCCCGAGCGCGCTGATCTTCGGCCGCGGCGGCGGCGGCGGCGTCGTTAACCGCGTGACCAAGAAGGCCGACGGCGAAACGATAAACGATCTTCGGTTCGTCACCGGCAGCTTCGGCCGCAAGCGCGTCACCGCCGACTTCGGGCGGGCGATCACCGACACGATCGCCGTGCGTCTTAACGCCCTCTACGAACATTCCTACGGCTATCGCGACTTCGACAAGCTCGAGCGCTGGGGCGTCAATCCGGCGCTGTCATGGAAGCCTTTCGAGAACACTTTCGTGCTGTTCAATTACGAGCATTTCCGCGATCGACGCACCGCGGATCGCGGCGTGCCGTCATTCGGCGGTTTCCAGTTCCTCGGCGAGAACATTTATCCCGGCTATCCATTGCCGACCCCGCGTTCGGCCTTCTTCGGCGTCGGCAATCCGTCCGTGCGTGACGTGAACTACTCCAGAATCAACATGGACCGCGCCGCTCTCGTGATCGATCATACGACTGAGTTCGGGTTGAACATCCGCAATCAGCTCGCCTGGGCGAATTACGACAAGCTATATCAGAACACATTCCCGGATCAGACGCTGGGACAGTTGTCGCAACAACTCAATCCGGCGCTGAACGGGCTAAGCCCAATTACGATCACGCCGGTTGGCGTCGCGAGACTCGACGGCTACCTCGCGCCGACGCCGCGACGCAATATCTTCAACCAGACGGACTTGACCTATAAATTCGAGATGACGCCCGAGATCCGCCACTTGTTGCTCGTGGGCGCGGAGTTCGGCAATCAATGGTCTTTTACGGGAAGAGACATCTCGCGGTTCAACAATCCGTTCAACGGGCCGCGAAGGCTGACGACTCCGTTCTGGGCTCCGACGGTTTACGCGCCGGTCTTCTTCGACAACTACTTTGATACGGCGACGCGGCGCTGGAATACGAACCTCGACATTGGCTCTGGCTATGTCCAGGACCAGATCGAGGTGACCAAATATTTCGATGTTCTCGCAGGCGTAAGGTTCGACAGCTTCCATATGAGGTTCAACGACGGGATCACCTTCGAAAACCAGAGCCGCCTCGATAACAAGTGGTCGCCGAGATTCGGTCTGATATTCAAACCCGTGGAGATCGTCTCCTTATACGGAACCTATTCGCGCTCGTTCCTGCCGCAGTCGGGCGATCAGTTCAATCAGCTGCCGAGGTCGGCCGCGAGTCTGGCGCCGCAGGGCTTCGAAAATATCGAGTTCGGCTTCAAGGCGCAGCTCCTGCCGACGCTGCTGTTCACTGGCGCGATTTATCAACTGAACCGTTCGAATCAGGCGTTGACGCTGACTGCGCTGACCTCCGTTCTCGCCAATACGCGCACGCAGGGCGCCGAACTGGGACTCACCGGCAATGTGACCGACGAATGGCAGGTCTCGCTTGGATACGGGTATCAGGATGCGCGCGTCGTATCGACCAATTCCGCCTTCAATCCGCGGCAGCCCTTCCTGACGGATGTCGGCAAGGTCAATCCGTCGGTGCCGAGAAACACGTTCTCGTATTGGAACCGTTACGATTTATCGTCGTTCGTTGGCGGGGGACCCGGCGTTCTCGGATTGGGCGCCGGCGTGATCTACGCTTCGAGCTTCTATCCGTCTCTCGACAACAGGGTGATCGTGCCCGGTTACGCGCGCGTTGACGGCGCGCTTTTTGTGAAGGTGACGGAAAACATCTCCGGCCAGCTCAACATAGAGAACCTCACCGGCGCCTACTACTACGCCTCGGCGCACAACAACAACAACATCATGCCCGGCGCCCCGCGCTCGGCCTATGTCACTGTCAATGCGAGGTTCTAGCCTGCGAAACATCGCCGGACCGCGGATCGGCTTGCATGGCCTCCCTTGGCGCCTGTGAAAGTCCGCACGCTCGAAGCCGCACACGCGTGCGGCTTCGGCTTAAAGCTCTTGCGCCGCGCCCGCTGGTCCTGCACCTAGGGCGCCGTGACCCGCAAACCCGACGAAATATCCGCCGATCTGATGCAGCCGCTGGCGACTCTGCCGGTGTTCTACGCCCTTGCGGGGCGTCGCGTGCTGGTCATTGGCGGCGGCGAAGCGGCGGCTTGGAAGGTCGATTTGGCGGCCGCGACCGGCGCGCGGGTAGACGTTTTTGCTTCTACGCCCTGTGACAAGCTTCGAGAGATCGGAGCGGCGCGCGACAATGTCTCCATCCATCCGCGCGCCGTCGCGCCGGAAGATTTCGCCGGCGCGGCGATGGCGCTTGGCGCGGTGGAGGACGACTCGCTCGCGCGTCAGGCCCATCAGTGGGCGCGCGCGGCCGGCGTGCCGATCAATCTCGCCGATCGGCCTGCGCTCAGCGATTTCATTATGGGCGCTATCGTCAACCGCTCGCCGCTCGTGATCGGGGTTTCGACGGGCGGCGCATCGCCGGTTTTCGCCCAGGCGGTGCGCGGCCGGATCGAGACGCTGGTGCCCGCGACATTCCAGGCCTGGGCGCGCGCGGCGCAGGCCTGGCGGCCGTTCGTGCGCACGTCCGGACTCGACTTTCTGGCGCGGCGCGATTTCTGGCGCCGCTTCACGCGGCTCGCCTTCCGCGACATCGAGCGCGCGCCGCAAGAGGACGACCGCGCGGCGCTGATCGAAGAGGCGCGCGCCGGCGCCAAGGCCACGGCGCGCGGACGCGTCACGCTCGTCGGGGCAGGGCCCGGCGATCCGGAGCTGCTGACGCTGAAGGGCATGCGCGCGCTCGCCGGCGCCGACGTCGTGCTCTTCGACGACCTGGTTCCGGCGAGCATTCTCGATCTCGCCCGGCGCGAAGCGACCCGCATCAACGTCGGCAAGCGCGGCTATGCGCCCTCGGTGCGCCAGGAGGAAATCAGCGGTCTGCTCGTCGAACTCGCGCGGGAGGGAAAGAACGTCGTGCGGCTGAAGGGCGGCGATCCGCTCATTTTCGGGCGCGCCAACGAGGAAATCGCCGCGCTGCGCGAAGCAGGCTTCTCCATAGAGATCGTGCCCGGCGTGACCGCCGCCTGCGCCGGCGGCGCCGCGATCGGCGCATCGCTCACGAGCCGGGAGACGGCACGGCGCTTGCAATTCATCACCGCGCACACGAAGGACGGCGAATTTCCCGAAGACTTCGATTGGGGCGCGCTCGCCGACGAACGCGCTACGACGGCCGTCTATATGGGCAACCGCACGCTGCCGGAATTGTCGCGTCGTCTGCTGCAGGAGGGCATGTCGCATGATACTCCGGCCTTCCTCATCGAACGCGCGTCCACGCCGCAAGAGCGGGTGGTCAAGGGCACGATCGCGGATTTGCCGTCAAAAGCGGCTGAACAGACCATTGTTGGGCCGGTGATGGTGCTGATCGGCTGGGCGCTGGCGGAGAACTGATTCAGCGCTATTGTTGGCAAGCAGGCGCGAGCGGAGAAGCGATATGGCCTTCACGAGACGATCCGCTCTGCTTGCGTCGGGGCTCGGCTTGCTGTCCCCCACAGCGCTCGCCAAGGAGAATGCCAAACCGTCGCCCGTTCGCGAGCCAACCCAAAAACATCTGAACGAACTCAATGGGCTCGTCGTCGACGTCATGAGAAAAACCGGCGTGCCGGGGATGTCGGTCGCCGTCGTTTCGCCTGATCGCGTGCTCTATTTGAAAGGATTCGGCGTTCGTCGCGCTGGCGCGGCCGAACGCGTCGACGCCGACACGGTCTTCCAGCTCGCTTCGCTTTCCAAACCACTCTCCACGACGGCTGTCGCGAGCCTCGTCGGAGAGGGCGTCGTTTCGTGGGATCATCCGATCGTGCGGAGCCTGCCGGATTTCGCGATGAGCGATCCGTGGGTCACGCGCGAGATCACGCTGCGCGACATGTTTTGTCATCGCAGCGGACTACCCGACCATGCCGGCGATCTTGTCGAAGATATCGGTTACGACCGCAACGAAATCATTCGTCGGCTGCGCTACATCAAACCGGACACCAGCTTTCGTACGCACTACGCCTACAACAATATGGGGTTTTCGGTGGCGGGTTTCGCCGCGGCGAAAGCTGCAGGCAAGTCCTGGGAAGATATTTGCGACGAACATCTCTACAGGCCGCTTGGCATGGCGAACGCCAGCTCGCGCCACGCCGATTTCGTCGCGCGCAGGAACCGCGCATTCGGCCATGTGCGCCGCGGCGACAGATGGGTCGTCGGCGAACAGCGCGATCCCGACGCCCAGGCGCCGGCGGGCGGCGCGTCGGCGTCCGTCCGCGACATGGCGACATGGGTGAGGATGCAGCTTGGACGCGGCGCCCTCGACGGCCGCGAGATCGTCAAGCCGGAGGCGCTCGCAGACACGCATTTCCCGCAGATCGCCACGGGACCGGCCCATGACCCGATGCGAGGACCAACCTTTTACGGTCTTGGCTGGGACATTGACTATGGCGGTCCGGCGCGGGTGCGCTGGAGCCATTCGGGCGCATTCTCTCTTGGCGCTTCGACCTGCGTCTATGTCATGCCGGTGGAGCGGTTCGGCATTGTCGTGCTCAGCAATTCCGCGCCGGTCGGCGCGCCAGAAACCATCTGCCGCAGCTTCCTCGATATCGTGCTGACGGGGAAGATCGAACGGGACTGGCTCGCGCTCTTCGGCGACGCTTTTGCGAAAATGGCGGTCCCCACATACGGTCGGGACGCCGATTACGCGAAGCCGCTCGCCAGCGCGCCACCGCGCGCGTCGCGTGCGACATATGTCGGCGCCTACCGCAACGAGCTTTACGGACCCATCGGGGTCGTTGAAACGGCCGACGGGCTTTCGCTGACGCTGGGCCCGACGCCCACACCCTATCCGCTGCGTCACTATTCAGGCGACATTTTCACCTTTCAGCCCCCGGGAGAAAACGCCAGCGGGGTCAGTCCGGTAAAGTTTTCTCGCAGCGGTGAAAAGGCGATCTCTGTCGTCATCGACTATTTCAACGCGAACGGTCAGGGCGTTTTCGTGCGCAGCTGAATCGATAGAAGCGACAGAAGATTTTCCTCATCCGGCTTTGCCGCGACAAGCGTCTGCAAGCCAAGTTTTCGAAGCGGCGCCGCGACATGTTCCGACAGCGCGACATGCGTCATGTCGTGCAACGCCTCGGCGAGGCCGGCGGACTGCGCGAGCTGCAGGAAGATTTCCGCACTGCGCCGAGAATAGTGCAGGGCGGCGGTGACGCGCCGTGCGGCGATGTCGGATACGGCCTCGGCGGTCAGCGCCCGAGCCGCCCGCGCTTCGTAAACTTCAACCGTGTGGACCTCGTGGCCGGCGGCGCGTAGGCCCGCCTCCAGAATCGGCTGTCGATCGCGCCCGGCAAGATAAAGGAAATGCGTCGGACGCTGATAGCGTTCGAGAAGAAGCGGAAGAATGGCCTCGGCGTTCCCGGCGACGATGTCTGGGTGGAAGCCAAGCGCGCGCGCCGCTTCGGCGGTTTTCTCGCCAACGGCGTGCAGCGGCGCCGCTCTCAACTGGCGCGCATCGCCTGCGAACTCGACGCCTTTGGCGCTGGTCACGATGACGGCGTCATAATCCCCATGGGGAATGACAGCGTCCGTGGCCGCGAACTCCAGCACCGGCGAGAGCACGGCTGCGCACTCCAGCGCCTGCAGCTTCCCCGCGGTGCGCGCGGCGTCTTCAGCCGCGCGCAGCACCAGGACAAGATTCACATAAGCCCCGCGACGCCATGCGGCAGGCGCAGCAGGATTTCCTTGCCGGCGTCCGCGCCGATCAGCGCGGCGTCGATGGCGAGGCCCCGGCGGCGCACGACATAAGCTTCCGCGCCGTCCGCTCGGAGCACTTCGCCGACGAAGGACAGTTCGGCGCCGCGAACCTGCGCATGGCCGGCGATCGGCGTGCGGCAGGACCCATCCAGCGCCGCAAGGAAGGCGCGTTCGGCGATGAGCGCGAAGCCGGTGGCTTCGTCGAAGAGCGGCGCGAGCAGATCGCGCGTGGCGTCGTCGCCGGCCCGCCGCGTGAGGCCGATTGCGCCCTGTCCGCAAGCGGGGGGAAACTCTTCCAAGGAAAGCAGCGCCGTCGCGCGATCGGCGAGACCTAGCCGCTTCAACCCCGCGACCGCGAGGAGGGTCGCGTCGATCTCCCCGTTCTCGACTTTCTTCAGGCGAGTCTCGACATTGCCGCGAAGCAGCGTCGTCACAAGGTCGGGTCGCCGGCGCTTCACCTGCGCGGCGCGGCGCAGCGAGGCGGTCCCGACGACGGCGCCTGCGGGAAGCGCATCGAGCGCGAGACCGCCGCGCGATATCCAGGCGTCGCGCGCATCTTCTCGCGGCAGATAGCCGGCAATGATGATCTCGCTCGGCAAATGCGTCGGCAGATCTTTCGAGGAATGCACCGCGAGATCAATCGCGCCGGCGATGAGCGCTGAATCGAGCTCTTTGGTGAAAAGCCCTTTGCCTCCTGATTCAGACAGAGGCCGATCCTGGATCTGGTCGCCCGTCGTGCGGATGATCTCGATCGGAAAATCCGATTCGCTTCCGCCATGGGCGCGTATCAGCGCATCGCGGACCATATGGGTCTGGGCGAGGGCAAGCGGACTGCCGCGCGTTCCAATGCGAAGGGGAGGGGAAGAAGTCATTATCCGCCGCCGTTATCCGCGCGACTATAGGCAGGAACGCGCGAGGCGCAAGCGGAACGAACGCGGCGACGGAACTCCTCAAAAAGCGAGCGTCCGCTCGTCGGAGCGGACGCTCTTTTTTAGCTCCGCGGGCGAACTCTACGCGGCCCGACGGATTGCTAAACTGATCACCACCAACCACCAAACAGGCCACTTCCGAGACCCGCGCCAAGGCCAATGCCCGCGCCAACGCCGGCGCCGAGACCGCCCAGTCCTGCGCCAAGCAGGCCACCGCCGCCATAGCCGTAATAGCCCGGGCTGCCGCCCCAACCATACGAGCTGCCATAGGTCGGCCAAGCGGAGCCATAATAGCTGGCGCCGCCATAGCCATAATAGCCCGGACGGTAGCAGCGGGAGTAGCGCATCGGACGATAGGCCGAACCCCAGTAGGTGGGCCGCCCCGCGTAACCCCAATAGGTGCGCACCGGGCGCGCGTAACCCCAGTGGGTTCCGCCGCAGTGCCGATGCCAGCCGTAATGGGCACGGCAGTAATGCCTCGCCTCGGCGATGCTCGTGGAGCCGATCACGGCCGTCATTGCAATCGCGGACGTAAACGCCAAGGCCTTAATTTTGTTGGACGCCATTTTCACCTCCATACAGTTTTAGACCGACAGCAACCTCAACCGGGACGCTAATTACCTCTTCGCCTTAGCCATAATTCTATTAAGCTCAAGATATGGCGTCGTCGGGGAAGCAACGATCTGCAGTGCCAACTTGTATCTATCGAGATCGTGTCAAGAGGGACGCCAACGAATTCTTAGAAATTTAATGGAACTACCTTTAGCGTTGCATTATTATACGTAAATTTGACGAAACAGCTAAGAGTGATTGGTGTAAACCCTTTTCCAATCACAATTTTCGAACTTCCCACCGTATGGCGGTATAAGCTCCGATCCGCCGCTGAGACGTTCAACGGCGCGGCTTTCTTGCGCAGGGAGTTCGCATGCGCGTTTTGGGCATTGAAACCACTTGCGATGAGACCGCGGTCGCGGTCGTCTCGGAGCGGCTGGGCGGCGAAGGCGGAGAGATCCTTTCCAATGAGGTGTTGAGCCAAATCGCCCGCCACGCCGCCTATGGCGGCGTCGTTCCGGAAATCGCGGCCCGGGCGCATATCGATGTCCTCGACCGGCTGATCAGACGCGCGCTGGAGCGGGCCAAGACCGAGGCGAAAGATCTGGATGGGATCGCCGCCGCGGCGGGTCCGGGACTGATCGGCGGCGTTCTCGTCGGACTCACGGCCGGCAAAGCCATGGCGCTTGCCTTGGGCAAGCCATTCATCGCCGTCAATCACCTGGAGGCCCACGCGCTAACCGCGCGTCTGACCGACCGCCTGGACTTTCCTTTTCTGGCGCTCCTCATCTCCGGCGGGCACACGCAAATCGTCGCGGTGAAGGCCATCGGCGACTACCGCCGGCTGGGCTCCACCGTCGACGACGCTGCCGGCGAGGCCTTCGACAAGGTCGCCAAAATGCTGGAGCTGCCATATCCCGGGGGGCCGCAGATCGAGAAGCTCGCACTTGAAGGCGACGCGCGACGATTCGATTTTCCGCGTCCGATGCTTGGCCGGGAAGGGGCCGACTTTTCCCTCTCTGGCCTCAAGACCGCGGTGCGGCAGGAAATCCTCAGACTGCCAACTCTGAGCGGAAAGGACGTCAGGGATCTTGCAGCCTCTTTCCAAGCTGCGATCGTCGACGTGATCGTGGACAGGGTGCGCTCCGGCGTGCGCCTCTTTACGGCAAGCGAGGGGCGAGCCCCGCAAGGCCTCGTGATCGGCGGCGGGGTCGCGGCCAACGGCGCCATTCGCCGCGCTCTTATGCGGCTTTGCGCCGAAAGCGGGCTGCGGTTCATTTCGCCGCCGGCGGCGCTGTGCGCCGACAATGGCGCGATCATCGCCTGGACCGGTCTCGAGCGCTTAAAACGCGGATTGACCGATGACCTCGACTTTGCGCCGCGGCCGCGATGGCCGCTCGACGCCGAGCCGAGCCGATCACACCACGGCAAGGCCTAGGGCGGTTCGATGCGGCTCCTTTTTTCTGCGGCGCTTGCGGCCTTGACGCTTGCGCCAACGCCGCAGCCGGCCGGACTGCTCGCCGAGGAGCCGACCTTCGCGGGCGTGCGCGTGTTCTACGGGCCCGGCGACGGTTTCGGCGCGGTTGATGGGCGGCTGATTAACGACGCGCGCCGCTCGATCGACATGGCCGCCTATGTTTTGACCGACCGCTCTCTGACGACGGCGCTCGGCCGCGCGGCCATGCGCGGCGTCAAGGTGCGGATCTATCTCGACGGTGAGGAAATGGGGCGCGGCGCGTCTGTGATCGAGGAAATCGCCGACGCCCCGAATGTCGAAGTGCGCCGCAAGGGCCGCGCGCGCGATCTGATGCATCTGAAATCGTATCAGGTGGACGGTCGCGTGTTGCGCAGCGGCTCCGCGAATTTCAGCGTCTCCGGCGAAATCTATCAGGACAATGATTTGATCGTGATCGAGAGCCCACAGGCCGCCGCGCGGTTTCATCAAACTTTCGAAAGGCTATGGTCGCGTCCCGACAATCAGCGGATCGGCGTGCGATGACGCGCGCAACTGTCGCTGTTCTCGGCGCCGGCGCTTGGGGCGTCGCCCTCGCCAATGTCGCCGCGCAAGGCCGCGCTCGCGTGCCCTTATGGGCGCATGACCCTCAGGCCGCCGAAGCCCTGGCGCGCGACCGCGAGAATACGCGCCGATTGCCGGGTCTGCCGCTTGCCGCAGCCGTCGCCCCGACGAGCGACATTTCCGTCGTACGTGAGGCGGACATCGTACTCGCCGTCACGCCCGCACAAGCGATCCGCATGACCGCGCGCGCCGCGCGGCCGCATATGCGCGAGCGCGCCGCCTTTGTGATTTGCGCCAAGGGCATTGAACGCGATCGGCGCAAGTTCCTGAGCGAAGTCGCGAAGGAAGAACTGCCCCACGTCGATGTCGCCGTGCTCTCGGGACCAAGCTTCGCGGCGGACGTGTGCAGAGGATTGCCGACGGCGGTGACTCTCGCGGCGCATGACGAAACGCTGGCGCGGCGCTTGAGCGAAGAGCTTTCGACGAAGACGTTTCGGCTTTATCGATCGACCGACGTGCGCGGCGCCGAGATCGGCGGCGCAGCGAAAAACGTTCTCGCCATCGCCGCTGGAATGAGCCATGGCCGTGGGCTCGGCGCGAGCGCGCAGGCGGCGCTCATCGCACGCGGATTTGCCGAACTGATGCGTCTTGGGCGCGCGTTGGGCGCGCGTCAGGAAACGTTGATGGGGCTTTCCGGATTGGGCGATCTCGTGCTCACCTGCGGATCGTCGCAGTCGCGCAACTTTGCGCTCGGCGAAGCGCTGGGGCAGGGACAGTCGGTGGAAGACGCCACGCATGGCAAGCTTGCGGAAGGCGCCTTTACGGCGCGCGTGTTAGTTGAAATGGCGCGCGCGCATGACGTCGAATTGCCGATCGCTGAAGCCGTCGACTCCATTCTCTCCGCCCGGCTGAGCGTTGACGGCGCCATCGAAGCGCTGCTGATGCGTCCACTCAAAGCCGAAGACTAATCGTCAGCGCCGAACGAACGCTCGCTACTACGAGTCAAGGATGTCGCGCATCTTCGTCGCCAGCTGCTCCAAAGTGAACGGTTTGGTGAGCAGCTTGACGTCCTTGTCAAGAACGCCGTTGTGCACGATCGCGTTGCGCGTATAGCCGGTGATGAACAGAACGCGCAGGCTGTGTCTGCGAAACACCGCCTCGCGCGCGAGACGGGCGCCGTCCATGTCGGGCATAACCACATCCGTGACCATCAGCGCGATGTCGGCGCGACGGCGAATGATGTCGATCGCCGCGCGTCCGTTCTCGGCCTCCAGAACCGAGTAACCCAATTCCCGCACGCCTTGCGCGGTGACGCGGCGCGCCGTGTCGTCGTCTTCGACGATCAGCACAAGTTCTTCCGGTCTTCCGAGCGGAAGTTCGAGAGGTCTAGAACGCGGTAGGGGCAGTTCGGCGGGCGCTTCGACGTGATTGAAACGCGGCAGATAGAGCTTGATGCAGGTTCCGCGTCCCGGCTCGGAATAGATTTTGACCTGGCCGCCAGATTGTTTGACGAATCCATGGACCTGCGAAAGGCCGAGTCCGGTACCCTTGCCTGCCGGCTTGGTGGTGAAGAACGGATCGAACGCTTGCGATAAGACCTCGGGCGGCATGCCTTGTCCGGTGTCGGTCACGGCGATCATCACATACTGGCCAGGGTTCACTTCCATGTTTTCGCTGGCGTAGGCGTCATCAAGATAGCAGTTGGCCGTCTCGATCGTCAGCTTGCCGCCATCGGGCATGGCGTCGCGCGCATTGACCGCGAGATTCACGATTGCGCTTTCCAGTTCGTGCTGATCTATTTTTGTGGCCCACAGGCCGCCAGCGAGAACGGTTTCGAGTTCGATCTTTTCGCCGAGCGCGCGGCGCACCATGTCCGAGACGCTGGAGACGAACTTGTTGGGGTCGAGCGGGCGCGGCGACAAAGGCTGACGGCGCGAGAATGCGAGAAGCCTGCGAACCATCGCGGCGGCGCGATCGGCGCCGTCCATCGCTGAATCGATCAGCTGAATATAATCGTCGCTCGAGTTGGCAAGCTTTCGCCGCAACAGATGCAGACTCGCGACGATGACGCCGAGCATATTGTTGAAGTCATGCGCGATGCCGCCGGTCAGGTGGCCGAGCGCTTCGAGTTTTTGCGACTGCCGCAACTGCGACTCGAGCGCTTCGCGGCGCGTCGTTTCCCCAATCAGCTGGTCGTAGGCGGTCTTCAACGAGTCGCGCGAGGTTTGCAGCGCGTGCATCTGCTTTTGCGCATTCAGAAATGAAAATGCGCCAAGCGCGAAGATGATGCCGCCGATCGCCCACACGGCCGCGTCGAATTCGCCGCCGGCGGCGTTGACTTCACGCTCTCGCGCATCGAACAAGTTTTGCTCATTTTCAATCATCGTGTCGATGATGGCGTGGAGCCTGTCCATCAACGCCTTTCCGCGCCCGGACTTGACGAGCTGCACGGCCTTGTCGACCCGGAGCGCGCGCATATCGGCGATCGCCTCATTGATGATTTCGACCCTTTCGCCAAGCAGCGGCCGCATCTCCGCGACGATCTCGAGCTGCTTGGGATTGTCTCTCACGCGCTCCGAAAGCCGGTCGACGACGGCGGGCAGTTTGCGCGTCGCTTCGGAGGAGGCGTCCAGATAGCGTTCGTCCTGGGTGATGATAAAACCGCGTTGACCGCTCTCGGCGGCCTGCAGCAGTCCGTAAAGCTGATAAAGATCGTTTTGCACTTGAATGGTGTGGCGCAGCCATGCGCCAGCTTCACGGCGCTGCAATTCGGCGCGCAGGGCGACATAGCTGGCGAGCGCAAGCACCGCGAATCCGAGCGCTATGCCAAACAGTCCAGAAGCGACGAGTTTACGTGTCGGAGACATTTTGTTCCGGCGACTGGATGGACGCGCGCCACTCTACGACGCACGTCCCAAATGCGAAAGTTCAGGGGACCTGTCGCACCGCGCCTTTGGCCGCGCTCGTCGTCATTGAGGCGTAGGCGCGTAGCGCCGTGGTGATTTTGCGAGGCCGTGGCTTGGCCGGAGCGAAGCCTTTCGCGGATTGTTCGGCGCGCCGCGTCGCCAGTTCGCCTTCGCTAACGGCGAGCGTAATGCTTCGCGCCGGAATGTCGATTTCTATTCTGTCGCCGTCTCGGACCAAGGCGATCGCGCCGCCCTCGGCCGCTTCGGGAGAGACATGGCCGATCGAAAGCCCGGCCGTGCCGCCGGAAAATCTTCCGTCCGTCACCAGCGCGCAGACCTTGCCGAGTCCCTTCGATTTCAGATAGCTCGTCGGATAGAGCATTTCCTGCATGCCGGGTCCGCCGCGCGGGCCTTCGTAGCGGATGACGACCACCTCGCCAGCCTTTACGTCGCCCGTCAGAATGGCCGACACCGCCGCGTCCTGACTCTCATAGACCTTGGCGGGGCCCGCGAATTTCAGAATCGAATCGTCAACGCCGGCCGTTTTCACGATGCAGCCGTCGATGGCGAGATTGCCAGTAAGCACGGCGAGGCCGCCATCCTTGGAGAAGGCGTGCGCCGCGTCGCGTATCGCGCCTTTTTCGCGGTCGGCGTCGAGCTCTTTATAGCGGCGGTCCTGGCTGAACGCGACTTGCGTCGCCACGCCGCCCGGCGCGGCGCGAAAGAACGTGCGCGCGGTTTCGCTCTGCGTGACGGCGATGTCCCAGCGCGCCACGGCGTCGCTGACGGAAGGACTGTGGACGGTCGGAAGCTCGCCGTGCAGCAGACCGGCGCGCAGCAGTTCTCCAAGGATCGCGATGACGCCGCCGGCGCGATGCACGTCCTCAAGGTGAACGTCGGGGGCGGAAGGCGCGACCTTGCACAGCACCGGCACCCGCCGCGACAGGCGGTCGATGTCGGCCATGGTGAAATCGACCTGCGCCTCGTGCGCCGCCGCGAGTAGATGCAACACGGTGTTCGTCGAGCCGCCCATGGCGATGTCGAGCGTGATGGCGTTCTCGAAAGCATCAAAACTCGCGATCGAACGCGGCAGCACGCTTTCGTCGTCCTGCTCATAGTAGCGGCGCGCGAGATCCACGATGAGATGGCCGGCTTCGACAAACAGCCGCCGGCGATCCGCATGGGTCGCGAGGGTCGAACCATTGCCGGGAAGCGACAGCCCCAGGGCCTCGGTCAGGCAGTTCATGCTGTTCGCCGTGAACATGCCGGAGCATGATCCGCAGGTCGGACAGGCGGAACGCTCGATCGTGGCGACGTCCGCTTCGCTGACCGAGTCGTCCACGCCGGCGATGATCGCATCGACAAGATCGAGCGCGTGCTCCTTGCCAGCGAGCACGACCTTGCCGGCCTCCATCGGGCCGCCGGAAACGAACACCGCCGGAATGTTGAGGCGCAGCGCCGCCATCAGCATGCCGGGCGTGATCTTGTCGCAATTCGAGATACAGACCAGCGCGTCGGCGCAATGCGCGTTGACCATGAATTCGACGCTGTCGGCGATGAGATCGCGCGAGGGCAGCGAATAGAGCATCCCGTCGTGGCCCATAGCGATGCCGTCATCGATCGCGATGGTGTTGAACTCTTTCGCGACGCCGCCGGCCTTTTCGATCTCGGCGGCGACGAGCTGGCCGAGATCCTTCAAATGCACATGGCCGGGAACGAATTGGGTGAAGGAATTGGCGACCGCGATGATCGGTTTGCCGAAGTCCTCCTCCTTCATGCCTGTCGCGCGCCAGAGGCCGCGCGCGCCAGCCATGTTGCGGCCGTGGGTCGTCGTGCGTGAATGATAAGGAGGCATTGAACTCTCGCCGTCGCGAAGGCCCGTCGTTCGAGCCTTTCCAAAGACGACTATCGCAGCGAACGAACCGCCGCAACTGTGGTTGGAGCAGCCGAAGCCGCGGCTTTCGTGGTGTTTAGCCCTGCGCGTGCGCCGGGCGGGACACGGTCAGCGTGGCCGCGAGTTTGGCGTAGACCTACCTAAAATCCGCGCTGCTTAAGCGGCGCGGCGCTCCGCCGACGGCGCCAATTTGCTGACGCAGTCTCGAATGGCGGCAATCGAAGCGAAGCTTTGTCGCTGGAGCATGGAGACCGGGAACTCGACATCGAAGGCTTCTTCAAGCGCGAGCATGGTGCGGATCGCGGCAAAGGGCGTCAGCCCTGCGCTGTAGAGATCGTCCGAATCCGACAAATGTTCCACGGGGGTATGCAGACGGCCGTGCTCTTGCAGCAAACGGCGTATCGTATCAATCATTGATCCAACTCCAAGAGCTCCGCGTTGAAGCGGGCTGCAGCGTTGTTGTCGCGATAAGCGCGAGGGTTTCCTAACAACCTTAACTAGCGCGCCAAGGATTCGGGCGCCTCGCCTGAACGCAGGATGAATTCGCCGTGCGGGCGTCGAGTCGTGGCTTACAAATGGTTAATCTAACTCTCCGCTGCGCGCGGCGCTGTGGCCGTTTCTATTGTCCTGCGCTATGTTAGCGGCAATGGGAACGCCGCTGCTTCTTCCGCTGACGATCGTGGTCTTTCTTGGAGCCCTGCCGGCCGAAATCGCGCTGGCGCAGGCGTCGGAGACGCCTTCGATCGAATCAATGGGCGAGGAGGAGGGCGATTTCCTCTTCATCCCAGGGATTGGAAGGATTCCGCTGCCGCCTGGGACCCGCGCGCTCGGCCCCGGACAAGGCGGACGCGATGTTGATCCCGAGCGGCGCCCGCCGGCCGCCGCAGCGCCGCCCCCGCCCAAGGACCCCGCCCAGCAGCGCGCCGAAGAGATGGCGCGGCTTTATCTTCGCCTGGAGCAGGCCGAAGACGAGCGGGAGGCTAAGGGCGTTTCGGCTGCGATCCTGAGCCGCTGGGCGCATTCCGAGTCGGACACGATCAATCTGCTCGCGGCGCGCGCCCTTGCGGCGGACGCGGCCGGCGCGCCGCCTCTCGCCCTGAAGCTTCTCGACTATGTGGTCGCCCTCTCGCCGCAATGGACGGAGGGCTATGTTCAGCGCGCTAAGGTGCGGGCGGAGCAGGGGGACGACAGCGGCGCCATCGCCGACCTCGAGACCGCGGCGACGCTTGAGCCGAAGCGTTTTGACGCGCTCGCCGCTCTTGGCGCGCTCAAGGAGAAGACCGGCGACAAGAGGGGGGCGCTCGCGGCCTATCGAAAGTCGCTCGCGATCTCGCCCCAGCAGGAGTCGCTTCAAAAGATCGAGGAGCGCCTGCATATTGAAGTCGAGGGGCGCGACATCTGAACTTGCGGGGAATACGATGACGACGACCGACAGGCAGGCCGCGAGCGCGGTTGCGCCCGAAGCGCTGGAGCAGCTCTTTACGGGCGCGCGGACCCACAATGGCTGGCTTCCCATAGACGTGCCGGACAATCTGCTTGAACTCGCCGTCGACTACGCGAAATGGGGACCGACAAGCGCCAATTGCTCGCCGATGCGCATCATCTTCGTGCGCTCGCCGGAGGCGAAGGCCCGGCTCGCCCCGGCGATGTCGGACGCCAATCGTCCAAAGACCATGGCCGCGCCCGCCACTGCAATCGTCGGCTATGATCTCGATTTCGCGGATACTCTCCCGCACCTTTATCCGGCGACGGACGCGCGTTCCTGGTTCATCGGCAATCAGACGTTGATCGAAGAGACGGCCTTTCGCAACGGCTCGTTGCAGGGCGCCTATCTTCTTCTCGCGCTGCGCGCGGTAGGTCTCGATTGCGGACCGATGAGCGGTTTCGACAGGGCGAAAGTCGACGCGGAATTCTTCCAAGGTACGCGGATAAAGTCGAATTTTCTGATCAACATCGGATACGGTGATCACGCAAAGCTCTATCCTCGCGGTCCGCGGCTCGCTTGTGAGGAGATCGCCAGTATTCTTTAGGAGGCCAATTTTATGACTCTACGAATCATTCCCCAGCGCTTCGCCCCGCACGCGCAAGGGCTGCTGCGCATCGCAGCCGCTTTACTGTTCATGCAGCACGGCGCCGCCAAGCTCTTCGGCGTTCCACATGTTGCGATGTTCGATGACCTGAAGCTGTTCTCGCTCTTGGGTGCGGCGGGGGTCTTAGAGCTTTTCGGCGGCCTGCTGCTGCTGCTGGGCCTCTTCACCCGGCCCGTCGCCTTCATTCTTTCGGGCCAGATGGCGGTCGCTTATTTCTTTTTCCACGCCGGACAGGATTTGTGGCCGCTCCTCAACAAGGGAGAGCTCGCCGCGCTCTACTGTTTCGTATTTCTGTTCTTTGCCGCGGCCGGGCCCGGCGCTTTCGCGATCGACCGCGAGTGACTTCGCCCTCCTGAAGCGAATCCCGGCGGCGACGCCCTTTCTATTGACATTGGGGACGGGGGACATATTCCCTTGCGGTATGTCCCAGACGGCCCTCACCGCCAAGCGTCGGTCCCAAGCCTTGGCGCTGCCTAATCTGCTGACCTATGGCCGCATGGCCGCCGTCCCCGTGGTGGCGGGGTTGCTCCTCGGCTTTACGGAGCACTGGGCGCGCTGGGGCGCGCTCGGCATTTTTATCGCCGCCGGGGTGACGGACTTTCTCGACGGCTATTTCGCCAGGATATGGCAGCAACAGTCGCCGCTCGGGCGGATGCTGGACCCCATCGCGGACAAATTGCTCGTCGCGACGACCCTGATGGCGCTTGTCGCCGATCGAACGGTCGCTGGCTGGACGATCTGGGCCGCGATCATCATCCTGTGCCGCGAAATCCTCGTGTCCGGCCTGCGGGAACATCTGGCCGAGCTCAAGGTGCGCTTGCCTGTCTCCGCGATCGCCAAGTGGAAAACGGCGGCGCAGCTCGTGGCGCTAGGCTTTCTGATCGCCGGACCGGCCGGCGAAGTCGTTCTCCCCGGCACGGTCAAGATCGGTGCGGCGCTCTTGTGGGCGGCGGCGATTCTGACGCTGTACACCGGGTTCGACTATCTGCAGTCGGCGTGGAACCATTTCGGAGAAGACGAGGCGGCATGAAGGCGCTGTATTTCGCTTGGGTGCGTGAGCGCATCGGTCTGGCGGAAGAGGAGATCGCGCCGCCGCGTGAAGTCGTCACGGTCCGTGAGCTGATCGACTGGCTGTCGGCGCGGGACGAGGGATATGCGGCCGCTTTCGCCAACCCGGCGACGATCCGCGCGGCGCTCGACAAGACGCATGCGGCGCCTGACGCGCCAATCGGCGCAGCAAGGGAGATCGCCTTCTTCCCGCCGATGACGGGCGGCTGAGATGGCGCCGCGGCCGACTCCGGCGGTGCGCGTGCAAGCGGAGGATTTCGACCTCGGGCGGGAACAGGCGCTGCTGACGCGAGGGCGGCGTGACATCGGCGCGCTCGTCAGCTTCGTGGGCCTCTGCAGGGACGAGGACGGCGCGCTCGAGGCTTTGGAGCTCGAACATTATCCCGGCATGGCCGAGGCCGAGATCAGTCGCGTCGCCGATGAAGCGCTCGAACGATGGCCTTTGCAGGCCTTGACCGTCATTCACCGCTTCGGCCGCATCCAACCGGGCGAACAGATCGTTCTGGTGCTCGCGGCGGCGCGCCACCGCGCGGACGCTTTCGCGGCCGCGGCGTTTTTGATGGATTTTCTTAAAACCCGTGCGCCCTTTTGGAAAAAGGAACGGCGCGCGGATGGCGCGCCCGGCGACTGGGTCAGCGCGAAATCCGAGGACGATGCGGCTGCGGACCGTTGGCGCTAGATCAGCTGCTGCGGCGCGATCAGATGCACGACCCAGCCGTGGAGCGCGACGGTCGCGACGACCAGAAACAGCGTCGCGAGGGTGAAAACGTCGAGGTTTTCCTTTGGCACGCGCATCATCGTCGGCAGGCCGACGGAAAAAACATAGATTCCATAGAAGCCGAGCACGTCCAGCCATCGCAGGCCCGGAATCAGCCCGAACAGCGAGGCGAGCCAGACCGGCGTGTACGAATAGGCGGTCAGCATCAGAGCGCGGCGGTCGTCGGTCTTCCCATCGAAATGCGGCGCAATGGCCGATATGACGAAGGCGACGATAAAAAAAGCCGGCAGGCTTAGCAGATACTGAACGAAGGCGCGATAAAGCCCGCCCGTGAACGTCGGGTGCATGATTCCCTGCGGGCCGTGGGAAAAGCCGAAAAGCCACGAGCTGAAGAAGCTCGCGAAAGGCGGAAGAAGCGCCAATATCACAATATAGTTGCGATAGAGATCGAAGACGGACGTCTCCTCTTCGGAGATCTTCGCCCATTCGGTCTGTGGCGCCAGGATTAAGCCCCTGATCCGCGATAGCAACTGCATTCCGGCCTCCATTGATTTGCCGCAAGCGCTAATTACCGAGGCGGTCATGGAGCCGGGCTTGCGGGCGCCGGGTCCTCCATGCGAGGGAGAGTGCGGCCAGCTGCGGCCGGTTTGATGATCGACGGTGAAATCTAACGCGACGGGCCGCATGAGAAAACTGCTGGAATATTTTTGGCCGCTCGTCGGCCTTGTCGCGGTCGTCGCCTCTTTTTTCCTTCTCTATCACGAATTCAAAGGAGAATCGGTCGGCGCAGAGGTTTGGGCCAATCTTCAGGCCATTCCGACGAGCCGCTATCTGTTCGCGGGCCTGTCGACCCTTGTCGCCTATGCGGCGCTCGCCTGGTACGATCGCATCGCGCTCCTGCACCTGGGCGTCAAACACATCAATTGGCTGTTTATCTCGATCTGTTCGTTTACGACCTACGCCCTGTCGCACAACATCGGCGCAAGCGTTTTCTCGGGCGCCATGGTGCGCTATCGCGCCTATTCCACCAAGGGACTGACGGCGACGCAGGTCGCCACGCTGGTGGTGTTGTGCTCTTACACGTTTGGCTTCGGCAATGTGCTGCTCGCCGGCCTTTTGCTAACCTATGACCCCGCGATCATGCAAAGACTGTCGGGCTTCCTTCCGGACGTACTTACAAACCCGAACACCGCGCTCGTCGTCGGTCTGTCGTGCCTGGCCTTTGTCGTTATCTACATTCTCGGATCGCTCATGCATTTTCGCGCGATCCGGCTGTTCGGGCGGTTCGAGATTCTCTATCCGCGCCCCGGCATCATGCTCCGCCAGCTCTTCGCGGCTCCCTTGGAGCTCATCGGCGCCGCCGGCATCATCTATTTCGCGCTGCCGGAGCAGGGCAATCCTGGCTTTCTCGTCGTGCTCGGCGCGTTTCTCTTGTCCTTTTCAGCGGCGTTGGTGTCCCATGCGCCGGGCGGGCTCGGCGTCTTCGAGCTGCTGTTTATCAATGTCATGCCGGATGTGCCGCGGCTAAAAGTCTTGGCTGCGCTGCTCGTCTGGCGCCTCTTCTACCTCATCGTCCCGCTGCTGATCGCGCTCGTCGTCGTCGCGCTTTTCGAACGCAAGAAACTCGTCGAGCGCTGGCGCCGGACAGAGGAACAACCTCAAAAATAAAACGCCGGCCATTACGGACCGGCGTTTCGAACGTCTCGGCGTGTCGCCGCGTTCACATACGATATTGCTGAAGGCGCGTGGTCCGTAGTCCGGCGAGGCCGTGCTGGTCAATCGACATCTGCCAGCTCAGGAATTCGTCCACCGTCAGCGTGTAGCGACTGCAGGCTTCGTCGAGCGAGAGCAGGCCGCCGCGCACCGCCGCCACCACTTCCGCCTTGCGCCGTATCACCCAGCGTTTGGTCGAAGCGGGGGGTAAATCCGCAATGGTCAGCGGACTGCCATCGGGACCGATGACATATTTGACACGGGGACGGTGCGTCTCGGTCATCTCACTCACTCGCTACTCAAACAGCCACGTTGTAGCGTCTTTATAAAGGCGCCGCTTTAAGAATTGCCTAAACGGATAGCCTCTATAAGCAATGGAAAATAAACTAAATTTTAGGAATATGCGGCGTTCGGAGACTTGGCGCGCCGCCCGCTCACCCGCCAATACCAGAGCCGCTTACGCTTTTGCCTGGGTTTGCTTGCATCGAGCGTCTTACGCCTGCTCGGCAAGGTTAGCGTCTCGAGCATCGACCGTATTGATTTGGCGAAGCGCTAAAAACGCGTCGTTAACTGCGTCAACCATTCTGGCGAAGCCGTGACAAGCGCCGCCTCCAACGTCTTGTCGTAGCCCGACACGATCAACGCGCCAATCAGGACGAGCGACGCGCCGAGCGCTTGCTTCGCCTGTTTTCCAACGGTTAGCAGCCGGTCCCGCCAACGCGCCATTGCTTGCCGAGAGAGGGTTTCAAGCAACATCAGCGGCGCGGCCGCGCCGAGACCAAACGCGGCCATCGTCGCCGCGACGGCGCTCAGGTCTTCGCCGCGCGGCGAGTCTGCGGCGCGAAATCATTGCTTCCCTCGAAAGGCTGCCCCTTGCGCGAGGAGCGCTCAGGATTATGAACGAACATAATGGCGCCCCTCCTTGAAACCAAACCGGACAGCGCATGAACGACTGCATCGGCGTCATCCTCGCCGGCGGGTTGGCGCGGCGCATGGGCGGGGGCGACAAGCCGCTCGTCGAGATCGCCGGCCGGCCGATCCTTCAGCATGTGATCGACCGCCTGAAGCCGCAGTGCGGCCTTCTCGCGATCAACGCCAACGGCGAGCCCGCACGCTTTACGGCTTTCGGACTGCCCGTCATCTGCGACAGCGTTGAAGGTTTTGCGGGGCCGCTCGCCGGCATTCTCGCCGGCATGGACTTTGGCGCCGCGAAAGGGGCGGCGCATGTGCTGAGCGCGCCGGGCGACACCCCGTTCCTGCCCGCAGATGTCCGCTCCCGACTTCAAGCCGCTCTGACGAGTGCAGGCGCGACGATCGCCGTCGCCGCGTCGAATGGCCGAACTCATCACGCCGTGGCGCTGTGGCCGGTCGCACTGCGCGAGGATTTGCGGCGCGCGCTCGTTGCGGAAGACGAGCGCCGAGTGTCGGCCTTCATCGGGCGTTATGCGAATACGGCCGTCGATTGGCCGATCGAGCCCTACGACCCTTTCTTCAACGTCAACCGACCGGAAGATCTGGCGCGCGCCGATGCGATAGCCAAGGAGGATTCGCGCAGCTAAATTGACGCGCAGCCAAGGCTGAAAATACCGGCGCAGGATGGGATATGAGCGAGCAGACAAAAAAGGGATTGACGAGCAAGGTGAAGGAGGAAGCCAAGGCCTTTTATCCGGTGTTCCTCTACGTCTGGTTCCTGCTCGCAGTGCTCGGCGTGCACAAATCGGTTGTCCTGTCGCAAGCGCATATCGTGCAGCATCAGGGCTTCGCCGCCGCCAAGGCGCTTGCTTTCGCCAAGGTGCTGTTCATCGCCAACAAGTTTGGGATCTGGCGCGTCTTCGACAAAAAGCCGCTGATCGTGCCCATCCTGGCCAAGTCGCTGCTGTTCGGCCTGCTGCTCATCGGCATGGACGTCATCGAACAGGCGCTGCTGGAGCATTTTTGGCCGGCCCATGCGGACCATGACCCCGTGGACCTCCACAATCTGCGCACGTTACTGTCGGTCGGACTGGTCACCTTCGCCGCACTGATCCCGTTCTTTGGCTTCCGCGAATTCGCCAAGCTGGTCGGGGAGGCGGAGCTGCGAAAGGTGCTCTTCGTGCGTCGCGAGAATTTCGTTCCGCAGGGGGAAGCCGAGCCCGCGGCGTCGCCCGCGCCCGCGGAACCGATCGAGAGCTAAACGAAGCCCGGATCCATCGCGACGGCGCCTTCCAGCCAGGGCGGCGTCGGCAGGTTCTGGCTGCGCAGGAAGTCGGGGTTGAAGAGCTTCGAAGCGTATCTTGCGCCGCCGTCGCACAGCACGGTCACGATCGTATTGCCGGGCCCCATATCGCGCGCCAGCCTGATGGCGCCCGCGATGTTGATTCCCGAAGAGCCGCCCAGCAACAGGCCCTCCTGCTCGGCAAGATCGAAGACGATGCGCAGCGCCTCGTCATCGGGGATGCGGTAGGCGACGTCGACCGGCGCGCCTTCGAGATTGGCGGTGATCCGGCCCTGGCCAATCCCTTCCGTGATGGATGAGCCCTCACCCTTCAACTCGCCGGTCGTGTAATAGGAATAAAGCGCCGCCCCGAAAGGATCGGCCAGCCCGATCTTCACGTCCGGATTTCTCTCCTTGAGCGCCATTCCGACGCCGGCGAGCGTCCCGCCGGTGCCGCAGGCGCAAATGAAGGCGTCCACCGCGCCGTCCAGCGCTTCATAGATCTCGGGCCCGGTGGTGGTGAGATGGGCGACGCGGTTGGCGACATTGTCGAATTGGTTGGCCCAGACAGCGCCGTTCGGCTCTTCCCTGGCGAGGCGCTCGGCGAGACGCCCGGAAACCTTCACATAATTATTGGGGTTGGCGTAGGGAACCGCCGGCACTTCAACGAGCTGCGCGCCTTGCAGGCGCAACATGTCTTTCTTTTCCTGGCTCTGAGTCTCGGGAATCACGATCACCGTGCGAAAGCCGAGCGCGTTCGCGACGAGCGCCAGCCCGATGCCCGTATTGCCGGCGGTGCCTTCGACGATGACCCCGCCCGGCTTCAACAATCCTTTCGCGCGGGCGTCTTCGACGATGGACAGGGCCGCGCGGTCTTTCACGGAACCGCCCGGGTTCATGAATTCGGCCTTGCCTAGAATGCGGCAGCCGGTCGCCTTCGAGGCGCCCTGCAATTCAATGAGCGGCGTGCGCCCGATGGCTTCGATGACGCTGGAGGCGACGACAGTCATTGATGATTCCTGGCGAGTGGCGGATCGTTCCTAGCCGACCGGCGGCTCCCGCTCAAAGGCGAAAATCGCGCCATGCCGCGCCTGCGCGCCCGGCGCCAGAATTCGCATCGAGGGCTTTTCATAGAGGTCGCCGTAAAAGTCGTCCGGATCGCCATGGCCTGTCCATGGCTCTATGCACAGATAAGGGGCAGGCGGCAGCGTCCAAAATCCGACATGTGGGAAATCGTCGAGCGTGACCGAAAGACGCGCGCCTTCGCCATTGTCGAAAACGAGGCTGTGGCTCGCAAGATTGAGAAAGCACAGCGCGTCGCGCGTAAACATTTCTGGTCCGAGCGGCAGTCGCCGGCCGACAAGCGGCGTTTTGCGGATGGGTTTCGAGAAAAGCCCGCCCGGTCCGATGATGGGAACTTCGGCGCGCTCGGCCTTCTCGAATATAATCGCATGCGGCGAAGAAGAGCCGGCGAGCGGCCAGCGAAAGGCAGGATGCAGACCGCAGGCGTAGGGCAGGGGCCGCGAGTCGGCGTTCGTGACGATGAGAGCATTTTCGAGCGCGCCGGCGCGAAGCTGGAACTCCACTTCGAACCGGAAGGCGAAGGGGTAGAGCGCGCGGGTCTCGGCGTCGTCGACGAGCGCGAGGCGCAGATAGTCGTCACGCCGCTCGGCGACGTCGAAGCGCTTTTTCCAGGCGAAGCCATGGAGCGCCAGCGGATAGGTCTCGCCGTCGACGCGCACGCGGCCGTCGCGCGTCCAGCCGACGACAGGAAACAGCACGGGCGCGGTCTGGTCCCAGACCTTAGGATGCTTCGCCCAGATCATGTCGACTCCTTGCGCGCGCCAGCTCGAAAGCTCCGCGCCGAAAGCCAGGATCTCCGCGCCGTCGCCAGAGGAATGGGTGAGCTGAATCGCGTCGGTCATGGGTCAATTCCATTGTCGGACACAAGTTCAAGCGAAGCTTCGAAAATCAGCTCCAAGCGAAGCTTCGAAAATCAGCGCGAACCTCCAGTGCGGCGCTTGAGCGGCGGCGCCCGCCGCAATAAGGTCGCGCCGCCACGCCGCAGCACCCACCACGCATGTTCGCGCAGCGCATCGCCAATGAGAAGGCCTAATGAACAGCAGTCTCGTCTCGGACATCGGCGCCGGAGCTTTCAGAACCGAGTTGACGCTCTTTTTCTCGACGTTCACGACGCTGCTCGCGGTCATCAATCCTTTTGAGGTGCTCCCGGTCTTCCTTCTGCTCCTGCGCGAGAAAAGCAACCAGGAGCGCGGTCGCGTGGCCTTCATGTCCTGTCTCTATGCGCTTCTGCTGATCCTCTTCTTCTTGTTCTTTGGCGCGGTGATCTTAAAAATCTTCGGCGTCTCGCTCAGCATGGTGCGCATCGCTGGCGGGATCGTGCTGATGAAGATCGGCTTTGAGCTTTTTTTACCCTCGTCGGACGGCGACGGAACGCCGGCGTTCGCCAGATCGACGGGCAATATCGCCTTCATGCCGCTTGCGATGCCGCTCATGATCGGCCCCGGCCCAATCGCCACCGTGCTCGGGATGATGGCCACTGTTGAGCACTCGTCCCATGAGGCGCTGGCGTTCGGAGTCATTCTCGTCGCGATCTTTCTCGCCGTGGGCGTCACTTACGCGTGCCTCGCCTTCGCGACGCGGTTGACGACGACGCTGGGGCCGCTGGGAATCGACGCCGCGACACGGATCGTCGGCTTTTTCGTCTCGGCGATGGGCGTGTCGCTGATCTTCAACGGCGTCATGGACGCGCTGCGATCACAAGGTTTTGGCGGCATGCATTAGCCTTGGTCCCCGGTCGGGCTAAAGGCTGCGCAAGGTTTCGCCGAGCCTCAGATAGATCTCCCGATGGGCGTCGCGCAGTCCGGGCACCCATGGTTTGAGCTGCGCGCCGACGACAGCGTCGAAATGGTCGAACCGCTGGCCGATGGCCTTGTCGAGATATTCGTAATACCAGCGCCCCGGCTTAAGTTTTTGGCGTTTAAAGACGCCTTCGCCTCCCACCGGCTCTTCCCGCGCCGTGAAGGGATATCTTTGCGAGATGACGCTCACCGCGCCGTCGTTGGGCCGCCACTGCGGCAGCGAAAGGTCGCCGCCGCCCCAACCCACGATCGGCGCCTTGGCGAAGTTGGCCTCAAGCGCCTGATAGAGCGCCGGCTGCCAGAGTATGGGATGGATCGTCGGGTCGGGCCGCCAGGTCCTGCTGAAAAAGCCCGAAGCCCGAACATGCGTGGCGTTGGTCACCAGCGACAGATAATAGGTGCCCGGATGTGATCTGAACCGCGCGTTGGCGTTGCGGCAGCCCTGCAGCGTCATGTCGAAGGCGAGATTGTCCTCGCCTGCAACGAAGGCGCCGGCGTCCAGACGCGCCATCGCCGTTTTCGAGTCAACTTCGCCGTCGGTCCATTGGTCGAGATGGAGATCGAAGGGCCTGCGCATGGCGCTCGGCACGCCGGCGGCCATTCCAAGAAAGTTGAACGACTCCGCGATAAACCGGCTTGGTTTGCGGTTAAGCCGGCCATTTACCCGGTCGCATCCAAAGCCATAGGGAAGCAACGAGCCGTTGATGGCGCCGGCGACGCTGACCACCCCTTCGACCCAGCCAGCGTTTGTCCCTTGCTCCCAGAAATCGCTGGCGAGCAGCGCCTGCAATTGCATGGCGGTCTGGGCGCCTGCGCCATGGCCGACGAGGATCACCGGGTTCTCCGCCGACCACTCAGGCGCGAAAGGCTCTGCATATTCCCGTGAATAGCGGGCGTGGCGGGCCTCATCGCTATGCCGGGCGCCATAGTCCACGCGTCCTCCGGCAATCTGAGCGAAAAGCTCGCAGGCGCGGTCGTGGAAGGAGCTGACCGGTCCCACCTTCGCTTCATGGACCGCGAAAGGTTCGCCGATCTGACCGAGCGCTTCGCCCCAATAGGGAAGGCCGAACTCTTGAGGCCCCCAGCCGAAGAAATCATGCACGAAAATAATATGAGTGGATTTGAGCGCCATCGCCGATCCGAATTCAATTGAAAAATCAATAAGTTTTGGCGCTCAGGCGAGCGCGTCATATTCGTAGATCGCGCTGACGTCGAGCGTCTCGCGCGGCGTCGCGCTGCGGCCGAGCGGCGAGCTGATCGGATCGTCAATGCGATGACCTTTGAGATCCGCGCCAGCCGTCATGTCGGGAACGTAGACGCGCCCATTTCGGGACATCCAACTCTCCCAGAGGCGATCGATGTTGCAATGATTGAGAAAAAAAACCGGATCGTTGGGCGAGGAGCCAAGCAACATCTCTCCGCCAATCCAGACGTGGACGAGATTGTGCATGGAGGTCGCGGAAACGCCGTCGTCGTTCATCCACCCTTCGATGCGATTACGGAAGCTGTTCGTGTCAGCGTCCCAGTCGGGCGAATCATAGGGCGACAGCGCCAGCGCATTCGTCACATGCGCCGTTCTCGGCAGCGCATCCGTGCTGACGCCGAAGGCGCGTCGGAGGCCGCGGTTCACCGAACGCAACTCTCCGGAGATATTCGTGGAGATGCGCACTCTGAACGCGGACGGATCGCTCGCGTGAAACGCGAAAGGGCCGGTAGCGACCGGATTTCCCTCGCCGCCCATGCAGTCCGCCCCCCAGATGGCGGCCGAGCTCTGCTCCTGCGGCGGCAGGTCGCCGTCTTCCGCCCAATCCCAGTAGGGCAGACCAAAAGTCGCGTCGTTCAGAACCCGCTGGAGGTTCTGCTCGAAGACCATCAGCATCACGCGATGCCATGGCGCAAAAATTGGTCCGCGGTGCGCCGCGTTCCGCTGCGCGGGATTTCCTGGCGGCGTCTCGATCATCATGGCGGTGACATGCCAGACCACGAAAAGATCGTAGGTGCTCACTGAGCGCGCCGCGCCGGGAATGCCGAATTCATCGGTCGTTCGGCCGGACGCCTCTTTTTTCAATAGTTTGACGCCCTCAATATATTGATCGCGAATCCCTGGGTTCGTTGAAATATTGCTTCGGACGACGGCCATCGTCTCTCTCCTGAAAATCAATGTTCACCTGAAAATTCAATGCTCGTGTTTTGACCTTTTCTTCGCTGCGGGCTTGCTTTTGTGAGCAGGAGCGGGCCGGCTCTTGCGGCTTGATGGAGGACGGCGCCTGCTCGGCGCCGGCTTTCGCTCGAACTCCTCGGGAAAGCCGTCGATCAGCGCCCGCACCATGTCGACCGCCGACGAGGTCTGGTAGTTCGGCAATGAATGACAATGAACCTGGCCGGAGGCGTCGACGCCGAGCGGCGCGCGGATCTTTTTTCCATCCACCAAGATCTTGTAAGTCGTGACGATTTCTATCTCATGGTCGCGATAACTGTCCTTGCGCACGGACTGTGCGCCGCCGGCCCCATGATCGGCGTGCGCTGGCGCTTTGTCGCGCGCGCGCGTGAGATAGTCGCCGAGTTTGCGAGGGGCGGCGCCCGTCTCGAGCTTCTTTGTCTCCATAAGCTCACCACTCAATTTCTTTTATGCAATCTGCTGCAGCCGGGGCGTGAAGGCGCTCGCTAACTACGCGAAAAGTCTAAAGACTTAAGACGAACATTCGCCTCATCAAAACGGATGGGATTGAAATTTTCTACCAGACTAATGACGTAGCCAATGAACAGCGATGTCAAGTGAATTTCAGAAGGCGTTATGATTGATAAATCATTTGCGCCGCTCGGACATTCCCGCCGCCATGGTCGACGGAGCGGGTTGCGTCACTCGTCGCGGACGCTTAGCAAATCTTTCGAGGCATCAATGTCCGATTCGATGGTTCCCGCCTTTCTTGGGGTCGAGCGTTCGGTGCTCGGCCGACGTTGGCGCGGGCGGCTCGACGCCAGAGGCGAGGCGCAGGCGCTTGCGCTGACCCAGGCGCATGGCATCGACGATTTTCTTGCGCGGGTGATCGCCGGGCGCGGCGTCACGGTCGCCGACGCCGCCGGCTATCTCGATCCCAAGCTGCGCGATCTTCTGCCCGACCCCTCGTCGCTGCGTGACATGGACGCCGCGACGCACCGGCTCGCGGACGCGATTGAACGCGGCGAGCAGATCGCCGTTTTTGGCGACTATGACGTCGACGGCGCCTGTTCCTCGGCGCTGCTTATCGACTTCTGGCGCGCGGCCGGCGCGCCGGAGCCCTTTCTCCATATTCCCGACCGGATCAACGAGGGCTATGGGCCGAACGTCGAGGCGATCCGCGATCTCGCGGCCCGGGGCGCAACTCTGCTGGTCACCGTCGATTGCGGGACCTCGAGTCACGACGCTTTCGCCGCCGCAAGCGCGCTAGGCGTCGATGTGATCGTCCTCGACCATCATCAGGCGCCGGAACTCCTGCCGGACGCGCTGGTCGTCAATCCCAACCGACTCGATGATCTTTCGGGGCAGGGGGTGCTCTGCGCGGCCGGGGTCGTTTTTCTTGTCCTCATCGGATTGTCGAGGACGCTGCGCGCGCGCGGCTGGTGGAGCGATGATCGACCGGAGCCGGACCTTCTCGCCGCGCTCGATCTCGTCGCGCTGGCGACGGTCGCCGACGTCTCCCCGCTGGCGCGGCTCAACAGGGCGCTCGTCGCCAAGGGTCTGATGGTGATGGCGGCGCGATCCCGTCCGGGGCTCGCCGCGCTGATGGACGCCGCCCGACTAGATGGACCGCCGCGCGCCTATCACCTCGGCTTCGCGCTCGGCCCGCGGATAAACGCCGGGGGTCGGATCGGCGACGCGGGCCTCGGCGCAAGGCTTCTCACCCTCGCCGACGGCGCCGAAGCGCGTCGCATCGCCATCGAGCTGGACCGGCTGAATGGCGAACGCCAGATCGTCGAGAGGGCGATATTGGAGCAGGCGGTCGCCGAGGCGGAAGCGCAAATGGCGCAATCCAATCGACTGTCCTGTCTGATCGTGCACGGCCAGGATTGGCATCCGGGCGTTGTCGGACTGATCGCGTCGCGCTTAAAGGAACGCTTCAACCTTCCAGCATTTGTGATTGCTTTTAATGGAGATTATGGAACAGGTTCAGGTAGGAGTTTAAGTGGCGTCGACCTTGGAGCCGCCGTGCGGCGCGCGGTCGAAATGGGCCTGGCGGTCAAAGGGGGCGGGCATGCGATGGCCGCCGGCGTGACTTTGGCCCGGGGCAAGATCGACGAGTTTCGCGCCTTTCTCGATGAGGCGCTGGAGGCGTCCGTCGAAGCCGCGCGTCTCGACGATGCGCTGGTTGTCGATGCCGCTGTCGCCGGACGAGGAGTCTGTCTTGAACTGCTGCGACGGGTGGAGCGAGCCGGTCCATTCGGGCAGGGCAACCCCGAACCCTTGTTTGCTCTCCCTGAGCAGCAGGTCACATTCGCCCAGACGGTCGGGACCGATCATGTGCGCGCCCGTTTGCGTTCGCGCGACGGCGCGACGGTCGACGCCATCGCCTTTCGCGCCGTGCAGTCGCCGCTGGGCGCAGCGTTGTTGAGAGGGGACGGGGCGCAGCTTCACGTCGCCGCGAAACTGTCACGCAATGTCTTTCGCGGCATAGAGCGCGTCGAGACGCGAATCGTCGACCTCGCGCGCGTTCAATGAAGGCGAGCAGACTGTGGCGCCAAGGCCACATCTGTTTTCAATCTCGATGAGCGCACGCTTTTGGAGGGCATGTGTCGCATTTTGGTCTCATTCGCGACGCCTGCTGACGCCAGCGTAACTGCGTTTAACGACAACTTCACACATCAACGAGACACTCCGCAGGTTGTACCGCGCGGCGGCTCTAGGTCGCGTCGAAAATGAAGGAAGCGCCGCCGCTTGTGGGGCAGGCTTCGGTGCAGTCGGCGGCGGATCGAAGTTGGTGGCAAGGACCGTCTGGATGCGATTTGTCGTCTTTAAAAACGCTGCTCATGCGCCGCGTCCGCTCGTTCGCTCCTCAATCATCCTTTCCAAACTGTTGCCTCTCGTCTGTCTCGGCGCGCTCGCCGGATGCTCTTCGACCACGGGATCGCATAGGAGCGCCGGCCTCGGCGGGTTCGGGCAGATCGACCCGCGTTACGGGGTGCGTCCCAGCCCGCGGGTCGTCGCCGATGGCGAAGAAGTGCCAAAGGGCGGCGGCGCCTATATGGTCGGGAAGCCTTATAAGATCGCCGGCCGAACCTATTACCCGAGCGAGAGGCCCTATACGGCGACAGGAACGGCTTCCTGGTATGGCTCGGATTTCCACGGACGTCGCACCGCCAATGGCGAAATATTCGACAGAGCGTCGATTTCCGCGGCCCACCCGACAATGCCGCTCCCCAGCTATGCGCGGGTCACCAATTTGCGCAATGACCGTTCGATCGTGGTGCGCGTCAACGATCGTGGACCCTATCATGGCGGACGCGTGATGGACGTCTCCCAGCGCGTAGCTCATGCGCTTGATTTTCATGGCGTCGGCACCGCACGCGTGAAAGTGGAATGGGTCGGGCGCGCCGATCTCGAGGGCGACGACGACGAAAAACTGCTTGCGACCCTGCGCGACGATGGCCAGCCCGCGCAGATCGACGCCCCGGTGATGACGGCGGCGAATGAGGAGCCGGCGCGTGCGACGCGCTACGATGAAAGGGCGGAAGTAGCCGAACTCGCGGCGCGCGCCGCTTATGAGAATGGGCAGGCGGCAGATGACCAGATGCGGGCCTATGCCAGGCAGGAGAGCGACGCGCCCGTCCCTCCCTCGCGGCTGCAAGCAAGCATCGACGAGGAACCCGTGGCTTCGACCCAGAAGGTTAGGAAAGCTGCGGCGCCGCTCCCGCCAGTGCGGCCCGCGCATCTCGGCGTCGCCCGTCAAGCTTCCGCTCACAACGCCGTCCGACAGGCGCTGAACTCCTCGGTTAGGACGAACTGAGCGGCCTCACGCCGCGATTGCAATTTTCGGCGTCGCGCGCCATCTTCTCCCGGCTTGCCGCGCTGCGGCGTAAATACGGGAGCGCGTCTTGCCGAAATTTCCCGGGCTTCATTTTATTCTGACGCTCTTCGCATTTTGGGCGGTCGGCGCAGCGCCGTCGCGGGCCCAGAATTTTCAGACGAGCGTCCCGCACGCCATCCTGATCGACGCTGGCACGAACACCGTTCTGTTCGAGAAAGGCGCGGACGACTACGCCAAGCCCGCATCGACCGTCAAAATTCTGACGGCGGAGCTGATCTTTCAGGCTTTGGCGGAAGGAAAACTGAAGCTCGACGATGAATTCACCGTTTCCGAGCACGCCTGGCGCACCGGCGGCGCGCCGGCTGGCGGCTCTGCGATGTTCCTCGCGCTCAATAGTCGCGTGCGGGTCGAGGATCTCATCCGGGGCTTGGTGATCCAGTCGGGCAACGACGCGGCGATTACGCTCGCGGAAGGCCTCGCGGGGGCCGAAGAGTCGTTCGTGACGCGGATGAACAAGCGCGCCACCGAGCTTGGCCTTGTCAAATCGCGCTTCGGCAATCCCTGGGGCATGGACGGTCCTGACCAAAAGGTGACGGCGCGCGAGATGGCGAAGCTCGCGGCGCATATGATCAAGACCTACCCCGAGTATTACCGCTATTTTGGCGAGAAGGAGTATACTTGGAACAAGATTCGCCAACAGAACCGCAATCCGCTGCTGACGATGAGCATCGGCGCCGACGGGTTGAAGACCGGCAATATTGATAAAGACAGCGGCTATGGCTTGGTGGGCTCCGCCACGCAGGACGGCCGACGCCTGATCGTCGCCGTTTACGGCGCGAAGAGCGCGAAGGAGCGGGCCGAAGAAGCGCGCAAATTGCTGCAATGGGGATTCAGGAATTTTGAGGAGAAGGAGCTGTTCAAGGCCGGCGAGCCGGTTGGCCCGGCGCAGGTCTATGGCGGCACGCAGGGCTCCGTGGAGCTGGTCGCCAAGGAAGACGTCAAGGTGCTCCTGCCGCGCGGCGCCAATGAGAGGCTGATGGGCAAGATCGTTTACGAAGGCCCTGTGCTGGCGCCGGTCGAGGCGGGCGCACCGGTTGGACGCCTCGAAGTGAAGCGCGGAAACTCCGTCGTGCTCGAACAGCCGCTGCAAACTGCGGAAGCGGTCGAGCAGGGATCGCTGCCACGGCGCGCCTTTGACGCTATTTACGAATCCGCCGCCGCGGCGATTCACCAGAAACTCTCCGGCAAGAAATGACCTTTCAAGCGACGCCCGAAAAAGGCCGCTTCATCACCTTCGAAGGCGGCGAGGGCGTCGGCAAGTCGACGCAGCTTGAGCGGCTCGCAGAATATTTGCGCGATTGCGGTTTCGAGGTGGTGACGACGCGCGAGCCCGGCGGCACGCCAAAAGCCGAGAAGCTCCGCGCCTTCCTGCTCTCGGGACGCGCCGCGCCGCTTGGTCCGCTCGCCGAGGCGGCGCTGTTCTCGGCGGCGCGCGCCGATCACGTCGAAACCTTGATCGCGCCGGCCCTGAAGCGCGGCGCATGGGTGCTGTGCGACCGCTTCGCCGATTCGACCCGCGCCTATCAGGGCGCGCGCGGCGGCGTCGACGCCAAGTCTCTGGCGCTGCTCGAAAGAGCGGCGGTCGGCGATGCGCGGCCGGATCTGACGATCATGCTCGACCTGCCGGCGCCAGAAGGCCTCACGCGGGCGGCGTCGCGGCGGAACGGCGAAGTGGTCGATCGTTTCGAAAGTGAAGCGCCGTCCTTTCACGAGGAGCTGCGGCAGGCCTTCCTCGACATCGCCGAGAGCGAGCCGGAACGCTGCTGCGTGATCGACGCCGGCATGTCCATCGACGACGTCGCGCGCGCGGTGCAGCGTGTCGTTCACGACCGCTTCCTGGCGCACGCCGCACAAGCCGCGCAATGAGCCGCGAAGAGGGGAACCCGGAAAGCGATCGCTACGACGACGCCCCGCATCCGCGGGAGACCCTGGCGCTTTTCGGTCATGCCGAGGCGGAGCACGAATTTCTCGACGCCTACCGCCGCAATAAGCTGGCGCAGGCGTGGATCATCGGCGGGCCGGAAGGCGTCGGCAAGGCGACGCTCGCCTGGCGCCTGGCGCGGTTTCTCCTGGCGCATCCCGAACCCGCCGCGGCGGCGGTTCAGTCCGCGGAGAGCCTCGCGGTGCCGGCGGACCATCCGGCGGCGCGCCGGATCGCCTCAATGGCGCTCGCCGATATTTTTCTGCTGCGCCGCGCCTGGAACGACAAGACCAAAAAGCACTTCACCGAAATTCGCATCGAGGACGTGCGGAGGGTTATTCAGGCCTTCCATCAGGCGTCGGGAACCGGCGGCTGGCGGATCGCCATCGTTGATTGCGCCGACGATCTCAATCGCGCCAGCGCCAACGCCCTCTTAAAGCTCATTGAGGAGCCCCCGCAGCGCTCGCTGTTTCTGCTGATCGCACATCAGCCGGGCCGCATGCTGCCGACGATCCGTTCGCGCTGTCGTAAGTTGATGCTCGGCGCATTGTCGCCAGAAGACACGATCGCCGCCGTGAAAAATCTTGGGTCCCCTTGGTCCAACGCGCCTGAGTCGGACCTCCTCGTCGCCGCGGCGCGCGCCGAAGGCTCGGTGCGGGAGGCGCTGCGGCTGCTGGGCGATGACGGCGTCGCCTTCGACGCCGCCGTGCGCCGGCTTTTCGACAGGTTGCCGCAGGTCGATTGGCTCAGCGCGCATTTGCTGGCTGACAAGCTTACCGGCCGCGACAATGAGGCGGCCTATGAGACCTTCATGCGCGCGACGCAGCGCCATCTCGACTCCCGCGTCCGCGCGCTCGCGCAGACCGGCGCCGCCCCCTCGAGACTTGCCCGCTACGCGAGCGCCTGGGACGCGATTCGCGACGCCGCCAGGGAAACCGAGGTGTTCAATTTCGACAAGCGCGCGCTGGTGCTGGGGATCTTTGATCGGCTCGCTCAAGCCGAAGCCGGCTAGATCACGCTGCATTTGGGCGGAAGCGCCCAAATGCAGTAGGCGAAAAACCAGTTTCGACTTTTTCGCAGCGCGCTCTCGTGGCGGGCGCTAGCGCGCCTCCCCGCCGCTGTTCGCCATGGCGTTTTCAAGAAGCTGCAGAACGACTGCGGGGTCGCGCGGGAAGCCGGCGCGTATCCATTCGGCTTGCAGTGTTCTAAGCGCGTCGCCCAATTGCTTGCCCGGCGCGACGCCCCGCGCGATGAGATCCGCGCCCTTGATGGGGAAGGCGGGCGTCGGCGTCTCTTCCAGATAACTCGCGGCCTCCAGCCACTCCGGATTATCCGCCGCCGCGGCGCTTTCCGCATGCGCCAGCGCCAGCGCGTCGGCGGCCGCCCGCGCGCCGCACAGGAACAGCATCTCGCGCAGATGCGACGTCGGCGGCGGAGCCTCGCGTCCATGCAAGGGCGCGAGCGTTCGCGCCGCCGCCGCAAGCCGCGCGAATTCGTCGTTGGAGAGCCGCAACCGTTCGCGCAGCCGCTCGGCGTCTTCGGCGGTCAGCACCGAAAAGGCCGCCAGCCGCAAGACCGCGTCCGCCGGTTTGCCTAAGGCCGCTTCGCGTTCGGCGAGTCGCTGCAGTCGAGAGGGATAGCCGATGCCGAGAATGACTTCGATGACGCCGGCGTGCGACATGGCGCGCATCACGTCCGGCGCGCGGCGCGCCAGCAGCAGCTTCATCAGTTCGGCGCGGATGCGCTCGCGCGACAGACGCGACAGATGTTCCCGCGCGACGATCGACTCATGCAGTCCCTCGCGATCGAACGGTCCTTCGCCATGAGAGGCGTTGAAGCGAAAGAAGCGCAGGATCCGCAGATAGTCCTCGCGAATCCGCGTCGCGGCGTCGCCGATGAAGCGGATGCGCCGCGCCTCGATATCGGCAAGCCCGCCGGTATAATCGTGAATCTCGCCATCGAAAGAGAGCGACAGCGCGTTGATGGTGAAGTCGCGCCGCTTCGCGTCCTGCTCGAAATCTCCGCCAAAGCGCACCTTGGCGAAGCGGCCGTCGGTCTCGACGTCCTCACGCAGCGTCGTGACTTCAAAGGGCGTTCCCGCGACGACGATCGTCACCGTGCCATGTTCGATGCCGGTCGGCACGCCTTTCAGTCCGGCGTCACGCGCGGCCGCAAGGACGGCGTCGGGCAGCGCCGTTGTCGCGAGATCGATCTCGTGAGGCGGCAGACCGAGCATAGCGTCGCGCACGGCGCCGCCGACCACGCGCGTTTCGGCGCCCGTCTTCGAGAGCGCCGCAAACAGCGTCGCCAGCCGGGGATCGTCAAGCATGCTCAGCGCCGCGTTCATTGGAAGCGGCCGGGCTGCAATTTTCCATTCTCCATGTGTGCCGGCACATAAGCGCCCTGGTTAAGCCGGCTGAAGCCGAGCGTCACGACGCCCAGGATGGCGACAACGAGGCCCGCGATCGTCAGAAGCGATACGATCTTTCCATGCCAGAGCTCGCGCACGAAAGGCCAGCGAAGCTGCAACGAATGGAAAAGCGCATAGGCGACGAAGGGCGTCAGGAAGAGCAGGGCGGTTTCAACGATTGCGCGCCACATGGGCGGAAACGCCTTTCGTGATGAGGATGTCCGACGAATATACTCCGATGAATATACATGGCGTCCGTCGAAGGGCGTTTAATGCGGTATGGATGAACAAACTGTCACGTCCAAATGGCGGTTTTGGCGGTAAAATGCCTCTCCACCGCGCCGGTTGCGCTTGAATTGCACCAGCGGAGAGACGAAGATTGCGCTTGGCCCAATTCCCCGCCGCTTCACGTGATATGCGGAGCCGAATGGCGCGGGGGCCTTGAATCGCGTGCGGCGAAATACGGCAGCGCCGCTACGATGCGCCCGATCCTCTTCATACAGGCTGCCTGAGCACGCTGAAATGACTTCATTCGACACCAGGACAACCTCGCTCGAAACTGCCGTCGTTCAATCCGCCGAACGCGCCCTCGACCATATCGGTCGCGCCCGCGCCGCGATCGGCGCCGTCATTTTTGGCCAGGACGAGGTCGTCGAACAGGCGCTGGTGACGATCCTCGCGGGCGGCCACGGGCTCCTCGTCGGCGTGCCTGGTCTCGCCAAGACCAAGCTTGTCGAGACGCTTGGCCGCGTGCTCGGCCTGGCCGAGCAGCGTGTGCAGTTCACGCCGGACCTGCTGCCCGCCGATATTCTCGGCTCTGAAGTGCTCGAAGAGGGGGCTGACCGCTCCCGTTCGTTCCGCTTCATCAGGGGGCCGGTCTTCACCCAGCTGCTGATGGCCGACGAGATCAACCGCGCCTCGCCGCGCACCCAGTCGGCGCTGCTGCAGGCCATGCAGGAGCACCATGTCAGCGTCGCCGGCAAGCGCCATGACCTGCCGCGGCCCTTCCATGTCCTTGCGACGCAAAACCCCCTCGAGCAGGAGGGCACCTATCCGCTGCCGGAGGCGCAGCTCGACCGTTTTCTGATGCAGATCGACGTGCATTATCCCGACCGCGCCAGCGAGCGGCGGGTGCTGCTGGAAACGACCGGCGAGACGATGGCCGAGGCGAGCCAGGCGCTCGACGCCGAAGAGCTGATGGCGACCCAGCGGCTCGTGCGCCGGCTTCCGATCGGCGAAAAGGTCGTCGACGCGATCCTCGATCTCGTTCGTTCAGCCCGTCCGGACGAGGGCGACGCGGAAATCGCGCCGCATGTCGCCTGGGGTCCGGGACCCCGCGCCGCGCAGGCGCTGATGCTGGCGACGCGCGCCCGCGCGCTGGTCACCGGCCGGCTTGCGCCCTCGATCGACGACGTCGCGAAACTCGCCGCGCCGGTGTTGCGCCACCGCATGGCGCTCAATTTCGCCGCGCGCCGCGAGATGACCGTTTCTGACGTGGTTCAGACGCTCGTGGCGCGGATCGGGTGACGAGCCGTCGCTCGGCTCTTCCCTCTGATGGAGAAAGATGACGATGTTTGCTGACGTCGCCACGCGCGCCTACGATCCTGCACAGCGCAAGCCCGCAGATGGCGCTACGGCGGCTGATCTCGCGAGCCGGATGCCGAGGCTGGTGGCGCGCGCGCATGAGATCGCGGCGAGCCTCGCCTATGGCGTTCATGGCCGCAAGCGCGCGGGCGTCGGCGAGACGTTTTGGCAATATCGGCCGTTTGCATCGGGTGAGTCGGCGCATCGCATCGACTGGCGCCGCTCGGCGCGCGGCGATCAGCTCTATGTGCGCGAGCGTGAATGGGAGGCCGCGCATGACTATTTCCTCTGGATGGATTGTTCACCCTCC
>Ga0208242_100244_pt1 | contig 57209 bp, 57 predicted proteins | sample SubbioAug_CSW13A_FD_184825 | JGI IMG/M metagenome (GOLD analysis project Ga0208242, IMG submission 184825) | Serpentinite rock and fluid subsurface biosphere microbial communities from McLaughlin Reserve, California, USA - CR12Aug_CSW13A (SPAdes) | ecosystem: Environmental > Terrestrial > Deep...
GGGGGGGGGGGGGGGGGGGGGGGGGGGGGGGGGGGGGGGGGGGGGGGGGGGGGGGAGCCCTCACCCCTGCCCTCTCCCGCAAGCGGGAGAGGGGGCAAGACACCCCGGGGGAGAGGGGGTAATACCTTGGCGGGGGCACTCAGACACCGAAACTCTGCTGGCGGGGTTTGAGGCTTGGGGCATTGAGGCCACCTTGCAGAAATCCGTGGGCATGTTTGCCATTGCCCTGTGGGACCGGCAAGACCGGGTGCTGACGCTGGCGCGCGACCGTTTTGGCGAGAAGCCGCTGTATTACGGCTGGGCCGGGCCGGGCGGGGCGCGTGCCTTCGTGTTTGGCTCGGAGCTGAAGGCGCTGCGGGCCTACCCCGGCTTTGCCAACCCGGTGTGCCGCGAGGCGCTGGCGCAGTACATGCGCTTCATGGTGGTGCCGGCGCCGCGCAGCATATACCAGGGCATTTACAAGCTGGAGCCGGGTTGCCTGCTCACGGTGCGCGGAGCGCCGCCAGCCGTCGCGCCCACCGGGCCTTTGCGGCCGGGCGCCGTGTACCAAAGCCTGTCGGTGCACCGCTGGTGGTCGCTGGCCAGCGTGGTGGAGGCGGGGGCGCGCCACCCGATCACCGACGAGGCCGAGGCCCTGGGCGCGCTGGAAGCGCAGTTGCAAGAGGCGGTGCGCCTGCAGTCGCTGGCCGATGTGCCGCTGGGGGCCTTTCTCTCGGGCGGGGTGGACTCGTCGGCCATCGTGGCGCTGATGCAGCAACAGGCCACGCAGGCGGTGAAGACCTTCACCGTGGGCTTTGAAGAGGCGGGGTTTGACGAGTCGCCCCACGCGCGCGCTGTGGCGCAGCACCTGGGCACCCACCACACCGAGCTGTTCGTCACGGCGGCCGAGGCGCAGGCGGTCATTCCGCAGTTGCCCGCCATGTACGACGAGCCGTTTGCCGATTCGTCGCAAATTCCCACCCACCTGGTGTGCAAGGCGGCGCGCCAGCAGGTCACGGTGGCGCTCTCGGGCGACGCGGGCGACGAACTGTTTGGCGGCTACAACCGCTATTTCTGGGGCCCGCGCATCTGGAACCGGCTGGCCTGGCTGCCTTACCCGGTGCGGCAGGCGCTGGGCGCGGCCATTGCGGCGCTGCCCGTGGCCGGATGGGATGGCCTGGGCCGGCCCTTGAATGCGCTGATGCCGGGCACGCAGGGCATTGCCCGCGTGGGCGACAAGGCACACAAGCTGGCGGCGCGGCTGCGCGGTGTGCGCAACCTGGACGACCTCTACCTGAGCCTGGTGTCCGAGTGGCAAGACCCGGCCGCCGTGGTGAAAGGGGCGGGCGGGCCGGTGCAGGAGCCGCCCAGCGCGCTGGCCGACCCGCTGCCGGCGCTGGGCGCTGACGCGGGGCCGCTGCGCATGATGTTCCGCGACAGCCTGACCTACCTGCCCGACGACATTTTGTGCAAGGTGGACCGCGCCGCCATGGCCACCAGCCTGGAAACGCGCGTGCCGTTCCTGGACCACCGCGTGGCCGAACTCGCCTGGCGCCTGCCGCTGCACATGAAGATTCGTGGCAACGAAGGCAAGTGGGCGCTGCGCCAGGTGCTCTACCAGCATGTGCCGCGCGAGCTGATCGAGCGGCCCAAGGCGGGCTTTGGCATTCCGGTGGGGCAGTGGCTGCGCGGGCCGCTGCGCGACTGGGCCGAGAGCCTGCTGGGCGAGCAGCGCCTGCAGGCCGAGGGTTACTTTCACCCCGCGCCGATTCGCGCCCGCTGGGCCGAGCACCTGAGCGGCCAGCGCGACCACACCACCAGCCTGTGGGCGGTGCTGATGTTCCAGGCCTGGCTGCAAAAACAAACGCCCCAGGGGGCCGCATGCTGACGTATTGGATTTTGTTTTTGCTGCCGGCCTGGGCCAGCGTGATGGCACCCACCCGGCCGCGCCCGGCAGGCCCGCGGCTGGAGTTGTCGTGGCTGCTGGTGGGGGTGGTGCTGGCGCTGCTGATCGGGCTGCGGCACGAGGTGGGGGGTGATTGGTCAAACTATGAACGGCACTATCTATACATGGTGGGCGCTCCGCTGGCCGAGGTGCTGGAGCAATCCGATCCCGGCTACTACCTGCTCAACTGGCTGGCAGCCCAGGTGGATGGCGGCGTGTACCTGGTCAACACGGTGTTTGGTGCGCTGTTCAGCTGGGGGCTGGTCGCGTTTTGCCGCCAGCAGCCGCGCCCCTGGCTGGCGCTGGCCGTGGCCGTGCCCTACATGGTGATCGTGGTGGCCATGGGTTACAGCCGCCAGGGCGTGGCGCTCGGCCTGGCCATGCTGGGCATGGTGGGCCTGGCCCGGCACAACAACCTGCAGTTTGTGCTGTGCGTGGCGCTGGCCGCCACCTTTCACAAGTCGGCCGTGCTGCTGGTGCCGCTGGCCGTGCTGGCCACACCGCGCGGCCGGCTCTGGACGGGGCTGTGGGTGGGCGTTACCGCGGCGGTGCTCTACTGGGTGCTGCTGGCCGACAGCGTGGAGGCGCTCATGACCAACTACGTGGAGGCGCAGTACCAGTCGGAAGGGGCGGCGGTGCGCATCGCCATGAACGCGCTGCCCGCGGCGCTGCTGCTGGTGCTGCGCAAGCGCGTGCAGTGGCAGCAGGCCGCCGAGCGCAACCTGTGGATGATGATGGCGCTGGCCGCGCTGGCGGCGGTGGCCGTGCTGCTGGTGTCGCCCTCGTCCACCGCGGTGGACCGCGTGGCGCTGTACCTGATTCCTCTGCAGCTGTTTGTGTTCGCCCGCCTGCCCGACCTGCTGGGCCACGGCCGCGACCGGCGCACCTGGGTGGTGCTGGTGGTGGTGTATTACGCCACGGTGCTGTTCGTCTGGCTCACCTTCGCCACCCACTCGCAGTACTGGCTGCCGTACCAGTTTTACCCGCTGGTGGGGGGGTAGGGCAGGCCCTACAGACTCCTACAGGAGCCCGGCATCGTTGGCGATGACGGCAGCGTCATTCTGGTAGGCGTGCCAGTGTGCCATCCAGTCTTCATAAATCCCGACCATGCCCATGCGCCTGGCCAGTCGGTCCAGGCGCGCTTTTTTGAGCTCTTTGACATCCATGTCCAGCGGAGGCAGCGCCAGGCGAGAACGGTGGGAATGGCCGAGGTAGATCCAGTCGAGCAGGGCCTTTTCAGGCGTCGATCGACGGTAATTGAAGCGCTGGTCAAAGACATCTTCGGTCTTGCCCGCAGCCTCGTCCACCAGGTCGGCTTTCATCGCATGGAAGCGGAAGGTTCCAATGCCAGGAATTTCCTTGCGGGTGGTCTGGGGCTGCGACAGGCTCGGCTCCAGAGGGATGATGCAGGTGTAGGTGCTGCCGATGTTGTTGAGCACACCGGCCCTCTCAAGCACCCACGACAGGCTCAGCACGCTGCCGCGGCGAATCCATTGCGCCGCTTCGGCGGCATCCTGGTTCCGATGCCCCAGGCGATTCAGGTACAAGCCCTTGGACACCTGAACCAGCTTGCGCCCGGCCACAAGATCCTTGACCCATCGATGCAGAGTGGCGTCGGAGGGTTCTTCGCCTTGTGCGCGGGCCAGGCCCATGAGCGCAGCCGTTGAAAGAACGTACTGGCTGTCAGGCTCCAGCAGAGCTTCTTCGGCCTTGAGTTTCCAGGCCTTGCTCATGTTGGCTCCCCAGGCCTTTTGCTTCGGGGGGCTGCATCCGGGGGGGCGGACGCGCTGTGGGCGAACGCGCCATGGGGCGCGCTGGCCTGTGAAAGCCATCCATCGATGGTCTCCGACACGGTGAGAATGTAGGCATCCCATGCGGATGCCGTCACCACGTCTCGCTCATTCTTTGGGATGTAAGGCAGCAAATGGGTGTCTGCCATCGGCCAGGTGATCTGGGACAGCTGGGCCAGGATGTCCTTTTTCAGGCCATCCAGCTTGGCTTGGGGCAACGAGCGCAGGAGACCGACGGGGTTGGCGCCAAGCGCGATCAGGTCCTTGAGGTCGTAGATGTCGCGCGGAACATTTCTCATGTCCGCCAGCACGGCGGCGACCTTCTGCACCGTGACGGCGTCGAGCGTGTAGGTGTGCACCATGAATGGCGCGATGGCATAGGACGACGGCGGCACGACTTGCACCAACTGGCGGACCGCACCCAGAGGCTGGTCCCGACCCGATATCTCCGTCTCGAACCGAACATCTTCCCCGGTGTGCGTGAGCCCGGTCATGCGCAATCGGGTGGTTGTACCCGTGTCTTTTGTCACAGCGATCTCTACGGAACGAAGGCCGGCCGTGCTTGCGGCTGTTTTCATGGCCGATCTGACGGTGCTCTTCACCGAGGCTGAGCTCATGCTGTCGACCCGGTCGAAGTGGATGTCCTTGGTCAGCCGCATGCTTCCAAAAGCCACGCGCATGGCCATGCCGCCCTTGACCAGGAGACGGTCGCCAGCCTCATTGCTGACGGCGCGCAAGAGCGCGACCTGGCATCGGTCAATAACGTGCATCCGCCGGTCAAAGCCGACATCAAGAGGAGAATTGATAGTGCTCATGTGTCGAGTTATGCTATTTAAGCACTATTAAAAATAGACCGGGGAGTCAGCGGCCATGGGGCTCACATTGGCCACGCACTCAAAGAATGGGTTGCCGTACTTTTTACCCGCGGGTGGTGGGGGTAGGGCAGGGTTTCCCGGGTCTATCGGTTGGACCCTTGCGGACGAAGGCGGACCAGGGCGTCAGGACGGTTCCACCAAACGACCGCTGACAAATTTGTGCAGCAAACTGGCCGCCAAGGTTTGGTACGGCACCCCTTCTTCCAGGGCGCGTGCCTGCAAATTTCTGAGGTCTCTGCTGGAGATGCGGATGTTGAGCCGTTGGTCTTTTTTGAAAGTGGCCTCGGCCGCGGCCTGATGGGCCTTCATGTGCTTGGCCACGCCGCTGATGGGCTTGAGCGTGCCAGCCTCCCACGCCTTCAGGATTTCCAACTCTTCATCGTCGTACTGGACGGTTTTTTTCATGGTGTGCTCCTGTACTTCCGGGTTGCCTTGCGGCTTGGGATTCAGTGTCCTGCACTGTCGTCGTCCGTTTCGTCTTGCAGGATGGTTTCGTAGTCTTGGCCGCCGTAGAAGACACCGATGATGGAAACCGTCTCGGCGTCCACATAGAAGGCGATCACTGAACGCTTCTTGTAGTGGGTGATGCGCAGTCCGGGCCTTATGTCATCGCGCATGGTGCCGCGATGGGGAAACGTGCGAAGGCTCTCGCAGTAGCTCACGATGGCTTCGGTGTAACGCGCGGCAATGTCGGACGATGCCGCATCGGCAATGTAGCGGTACAACTCTGCAAGCTGTTCCTGTGCCTCCGGGCTGAAGACAACGCGATAGATCATCGAGTTTTCGCGTGTTCGGCAGCCAGGCGGGCACGCACCTGGTCAGCGGTGACGGCGCTGGATGGATCGGCCTTCAGGGCGTCATAGGCCGGACCGACCTGGTGGTGCAACCAACTTTCCACGGCGCGATCCCGCGCCATCAGCGCCCGCAGGCCATCCCGGATCACTTCGCTTTCGCTGGCGTACTCGCCAGACCGCACCTTGGTCTTCACCGCGTCCGCCATGTCGTTGGGCAGGGTGATGCTCATTTGCTGGGTGGTTCGCATGGTCGGCTCCTTGGTTCGAATAGGATTAAATCCTACCTCGCTGACTGCCTGCGGTCCAGCCTCCGATGCTGGTTAATTGGGGTCAGATTCCAATTCACTCACCCTGCGGATTGAACCACGCCCCGCAAGGGACAATGGCGGCAAGAAACCCGCCCTGCTCATGAAAATCATCCTGTTCGCCAACACCGAGTGGTACCTCTACAACTTTCGCCGCTCGCTGGCCCTGGCCCTGCGCGACGCCGGGCACGAGGTGCTGCTGGTGTCGCCCCCGGGCCCGTATGGCGAGCGCCTGCGCGCGCTGGGTTTTCGCTGGGTGCCGGCGCCCATGGAGCGGCGCAGCCTGAACCCGCTGCGCGAACTGGTGCTGCTGCAGTGGCTGCGCCGGCTGCTGGTGCAGGAGCAGGTGGACCTGGTGCACGGCTTCACCATCAAGTGCGCGGTGTATGGCTCGCTGGCGGCGCGCCTGGCCGCGCGCTCGCCCGGCTTGCCGGCGCGGGTGAACGCGGTGGCCGGCATGGGCTATGTGTTCACCAGCGACGACCTGAAGGCGCGCCTGCTGCGCCCGGTGGTGCGCGGCCTGATGCGCCTGGCGCTGGGCGGCCGGGGCGCGCGGCTGATTCTGCAGAACCCGGACGACGTGGCGCTGTTCGAGCGCGCCCGGCTGGTGGACGGGCCCCAAGTGCGGCTGATTCCCGGCTCGGGGGTGGACTGCCGGCGCTTCACGCCGCCGTCACCTTTGTTGCCCGGTGCCCGGCCCGAGGCGGGCGGGCGTTTTCGGGTGCTGCTGCCGGCGCGCCTGCTGTGGGACAAGGGCCTGGCCGAGTACGTGGCCGCCGCCCGCGAGCTGCGCACACAGGGGCTGGCGATCGACTTTTTGCTCGCCGGCGACCCGGACCCGGGCAACCCCGCTGCGGTGCCCGAAGCCACGGTGCGCGGCTGGGTGGCCGAGGGGTTGCTGCAGTGGCTGGGCCATGTGGACGACATGGCGGCGCTGTTCGCCACGGTGCATGCCGTGGTGCTGCCGAGCTACCGCGAGGGCCTGCCCAAGGGGTTGATTGAGGCGGGCGCCTGCGCCCTGCCGCTGGTGACCACCGATGTGCCGGGCTGCCGCGAGGTGGTGAGCGATGGCGTGGACGGCCTCTTGGTGCCGGTGAAAGACGCGCCGGCCCTGGCCCGGGCCATCGCCCGGTTGCACGACGACCCGGCCTTGTGCGCCCGCCTGGGCGCGGCGGCGCGCGCCCGCGCGCTGGCCGAGTTTGACGAGCGCATCGTGATCGCGCGCACGCTGGGCGTGTACCGCGAGCTGCTGGGCGGGGCGGTGGATGGGGCGGGCTTGCCGGTGCCATCGGATGCCGGTGCAGGTGCAGGTGCAGGTGCAGGTGCAGGTGCAGGTGCAGGTGCAGGTGAGGTACCCGCGACCGTAGCCGCGACCATCACCGCGACTGTGAAGGCGGGCTGAGCGGTGCGCTGGGTGGCACGGCTGGCGCTGGCGGTGGGCGTGCTGCTGATCGTGGCCGCGGTGCTGCTGCCCAACACTGTGCTGGCGGCCTGGCGCAGCGAAATCCGCTGGCTGGGCCAGGCGGCCAACCAGGTGGAAGGCTGGTGGCCCGGCGTGAACGTGGTGCATGTGCTCATGTTTGGCGTGCTGGGCCTGCTGGCCCGCGCGGCCTGGCCGGCCCTGGGCACCGCACGCCTGCTGGCCGTGCTGCTCGCATTTGCGGCGCTGACCGAGCTGCTGCAGTTCTGGGCCCCCGGCCGCGAGCCCCGACTGGTGGACGTGGGCTACGACCTGCTGGGCGCCTGCGCCGGCGTGTGGCTGGCGGCGGGGGTGCAGGCGGGGTGGCGGCGGCTGCGGGCGGTCAGTGTTGCCGATGAAGGTGCCCTGTGATCTCGCGCCTGCCCCCATCCCAACCTTTCCCCAGCGGGGGAAGGGGCCAGACATCGCTGCGGTGTTGCGCCCGGCCGGCCTGGGGTGGTGCATCGCCGGCTGGCTTGCACGGCTTGGCAGCAACGAACAGACAGGACAGACATGCGCGAGATGACAGACATGAACGAGATGAAGGCAGCAGCATGAAGGGCACCGCATGATCGCCAAACTGGTGGCGGCGCTGGTGTCGCCGCTGGGCACCGCCTGGCTGCTGGGGCTGCTGGCGCTGGGCCTGGCTGCGGGCGTGCGCCGGTGGGGCCGACGGCGATGGAGCAAAGCGGCCGGCTGGGCGGGCCTGGCCGCTGTGGGCTGGCTCTGGCTGTGGGCCACGCCGTTGGCCAGCGACGCGCTTCGCGGCGCGCTGGAAAACCAGGCCGGCCCGCGCACCGTGGACGCGGTGGCGCCGGCCCCGGTGCTGGTGGTGCTGGGCGGTGGCGTGCAAGGCCCGAGCCCGCCGCAGCGCCCCCACCCCAACCTGGGCGCTGCGGCCGATCGCGTGTGGCACGCGGCCCGCCTGTATCACGCGGGCAAGGCGCCGAAGGTGTTGCTGTCGGGCGGGGTGCTGGGCGCGGGCGACGGCAGCGAGGCCGAGGCCATGCGAACCCTGCTGCTCGACCTGGGCGTGCCCGCCAGCGCCCTGCTGCTCGAAGGCGGCAGCCACAACACCGGCACCAACGCGGCGCTCAGCGCGCGGCTGCTGGCGGCACAAAACGCCGACACGGTGATTCTGGTCACATCGGCCCTGCACATGCCCCGCGCCCGCCAGGCGTTTGAGCGCGCCGGCCTGACCGTGATCCCGGCGCCGACCGATTTCGAGGTGATTCCCCGCCCGTTCAGCGCGCTGCAGCTGCTACCCGACAGCGAAGCCCTGGACGGCAGCGCCCGCGCCTTCAAGGAAATCGTGGGTAGGTTGGCGGGGCGCTGAATGCCAAACGGCATGAAGCTTCGGGGCGTTGCCGAGCTTTGACGTTCCGTTCGGGTTGTTTTCAGGGGCTGGCGTGCAGGTCTTTCACAGGGGGCCGGTTGATCTGCAGCTCTCGCGCGTGGCGACTGTTCGGCCAGGTCGGTCACGCATCCCAAGGATTGATGAGGCGGACCTCCAGGCCTGCAAAGTCCTTGGTGTTGCGCGTCACCAGCGTCAGATCGTGCTGCAGGGCGGTGGCAGTCAGCAGTCCGTCGATCGCTGGCAGCGGTCTGCCAGCCTGGGCCATCAAACGGCCCCAACGGTCGGCGGTGTGGGCATCGATGCCGTACACCCGGCCCACGAAGTAGTTGGGCAACTCCACCTCCAGCCAGTCCAGCAGGGAGTGCCTTCGGTCGGGTTCCGCCACCCGTTCCAGCCGTGATCACCGCTTTGCTCGGTCGTGCGCGTGACAGCACGGACTGCGTCTTCCAGGCGGTTCTCACGTTGGATGCCCAGCGGTGTCAGCGCCGCAAATGGGCCAGCGGCAGCGCGCTGGCGGACTTCACTTCGCCGAGCGAAAAGCTGGTGTGCAGGTCTTTCACGTTGGGCAGGTTGATCAGCACTTCGCGCGCGAAGCGGCTGAATTCGGCCAGATCGGGGCAGACCACCTGCAGCTCGAAGGTGCCCGAGCCGCTGATGTAGTGGCAGGAGACGATTTCAGGAATGGTCTGGATCGCCGCTTCCATCTGGCGCAGCACGTTGCCACTGTTGCGCTCGGCGTCCAGCCGCACAAAGGCCAGCACGCCCAGACCGATCTTGTCGCGGTTGAGTTCGGCCCGGTAGCCGATGATGAAACCCGCTTCTTCCAGCGCCCGCACGCGCCGCCAGCACGGCGCTGCCGACAGGCCCACCCGGCTGGCCAGTTCCGCGTTGGTGAGGCGGCCATTGGTTTGCAGTTCGTTCAGGATGGCGAGGTCAAACTTGTCGAGTGTTTCCATGATCGGCATTTTGAAGCAAGAATTTTTCTTTTACCGCCCAGTTCTGGGCGTGGAAAGCAAACACCTGTCAGCGTCTGGGCGCTGCGCCGGGCAACACATGCAAGCCCGAAACACCCAAAAATGTGCAAAAAAACAACAGATTGACGCTTTTCATCTGTGACTTTCTACCGGTCACGCAGGGTTCATCCAGGGGGCCCAGGCAAGAGGGGCTGCGACCAAAGGTTTCTGCTTTAACATCGCGTTTCATTTCGACACAACTTGCCGCCCAACGCAAAGCCTGGGCCTCGTGGGGTCGATCAGCCCTTCACCATTCCAAACTGAAACCTTTTGAGTCCGACCCCGTGAAAAAATTTCTGACTTCTGCCGTTGCCGCCGCTGCTTTCCTGGCCGCCGTTGCGCCCGTGACCCATGCGGCTACAGTGACCAGCGGCTTCACCGTTTCAGTGTCCCTCGTGGCCATTTGCACCGCCACCAATTCGGGTGCCACCACGGTGGACTTTGGCACCTACACCGCCTTTCAAACCGCAGACAACACCGACTCTGTCGACCTGACCTTCCAGTGCACCCGCGGCCTCACGGCGCCCACCTTCAGCTTCGACGCCGTCAACGGCAGTGCCACCGGTCATGGTGTGCTGGCCGGACTGAACTACTCCCTGGTGGCCACCAACGAAGCCAACACCACCACGGGCAATGCAGCCACGGCCACGGCCGGCGGCGTCGGTACGGCGGATGTCCGCACCGTGCGCGTCAGCGGCACCATGGCGGGTGGCCAGGCCGGCACCTGCACGGGCACCGCCACCACGTGTGCGGCCGCCACGGCCAGCCACACCCGCACGCTCACGGTCACGTACTGAGCGGTCGGGTTTTCACATTGAAAGCCCAGGGGCCCTGCACTGCGGGGCACCTGTGGCCCGCAAGCGCGACCATGCCGTCCAAGTCCCCTATGCGCGGCAGGGCAGCGTGCCGAGCGGTGGCGCTGGCCTTGTGGCTGGGTGGCTGGGCGCTGCCCGGCACGGCGGCCCAAAGCGGTTCCGCGTTCACTGTGACGGTGACCCTGAACAAGCCCGCTGCGGCTGGCACGGGGCTGTGCCGCAGCCGCACCGGCGCGGGCACTTTTGGCGCCACCGTGACCGTGGTGTGTGGCACCGGCACGGTGACCGGGCTGGAGGCCACGGGCCACGGCATGCCCTGGCTGCCGATGCACGGCGGTGCCTATCGGTTTCTGACGCGCATCACCAGTGACGAGCTGTCTGGCACCATCGACAGCTACACCGGCGTGGGCACCAGCACCAGCTTTCGTCTCATCAGCGCGGCCGGCTGGGAGTATGTCGAAATGACGGTAGGATGGTGAGCGCCCACACCCACTCCGCGCAGGCGAACCCAATGCACACCTCCCAAAAAATGTTTTCTGTCCTTGCGCTCGCCGTGGCGACGTGGCTGGCCGCGTGGCCCGTCGCAGCCACCGCCGGCGTGTTCTCCGTGTCGCCAGTGCGCATGTTCATGGCCCCGAAAGACCGGGCGATTGCGGTCACCATCAACAACGAGGGTGACGAAGAGTTGGTGATGCAGGCCGACGTGTTTCTCTGGAAGCAAAAGCCCGGCGGTGAAGACGAGCTGGTCTTGACGGAGGACATGATTCTGTCGCCCCCCATTGTGAAGCTGGCGCCACGCTCACGCCAGGTGGTGCGGCTGGCCATGCTGCGCCCGCGCCCGACCAGCGAGCAGCTGACCTACCGCCTGGTGGTGCGCGAGGTGCCGGAGGCCCGGCCGGTGGAACAAAAGGTTCAGCTGCAGCTGGCGCTGGCTTTTTCGCTGCCGGTGTTCATCACGCCGCCGGGTGCCAAACCGCAACTGGGTTGCACTGTGGAGCGCGTGGCCATGGACACCGTGCGCGCCCAGTGCGAAAACACCGGCAACGCCTATGCCCAGCCGCGCGAGCTCACTTTGCTGAGCGCCAGCGGCGAAAAACTGGCGCTGCGGGATTCGGGCGGCTACATCCTGCCGTCGATCAAGCGCAGTTTTGACCTCAAGCGCGCCGAGGGGCGAATCCCCGGCGGCAACGCCCGGCTGGCCGTGGCGCTGGACGATGGCTCGACGCAAAGTTTCGACGTGAGCATCCCCGAGTAGGGTGCGGTTTTTTGTGTACCCGCCCGAGCCCCCACACCGCGAGCCGCGCCGTGCGCCCGTCCTTCCCACCCACAGACTGAGGGCTGGGCTCGCACTGGCCTTGCTGGCTGCGGTGGCCGGTCTGGCAGGGGCGCAAACCCTGCCGCCCGCGGCGGGCATGGGGGCGGCGGAGCGCATTTTGCCGCTTGACGTGGCGGTGAACGGCAGCCCCAGCGGCACCTGGCCGCTGCTGGATCGCCTGGGCCTGCTGTACGCTCCGCGCGATGCTTTGGCAGAGTGGCGCATGCAGGTGCACGACAGCGCGCAGGCCATCACGTTTCGCGGCACCGAATACCTGCCGCTGGACGGCTTGCCGGGCTACAGCGCCAAGGTCAATTTCGGCAACCAGTCGATCGAGCTCAATTTTTCGCCGCAGGCTTTTTCTGCCACACGCCTGAGCACCGAGGTCAACAAGAAGCCGGTGCTCAGCCCGGTGTTGCCCAGCGTTTTTCTGAACTACGACCTGAACTACGCCACCACGGCGGCGCGCGGCGCCCCAGCCGCCAAAGACCTGGGCCTGCTCACCGAAGTGGGTGTGTCCAATAGCTGGGGGGTGCTGACGTCCAGCCACATCGGCCGCAACCTGACCGGCAACACCACGCTGGAGGCCCCGCGCGGCTGGTTGCGCCTGGAAACCACCTTCACCAAAGACCTGCCCGAGTCCAACCGCACCCTGTGGCTGGGCGACGCCAGCACGCGCGCCGGCATGTGGGGCCGCAGCGTGTATTTTGGGGGCGTTCGGCTCAGCAGCAATTTCGCGCTGACGCCGGGCTTCATCAGCCAGCCGACGCCCGTGCTGACCGGCGTGTCCTCGGCGCCTTCCACCGTCGAGCTGTATGTCAACGACGTGCTGCGCCAGGTGTCCAGCGTGCCGACCGGGCCTTTTGCCATCGACAACTTCCCCACCCTGACCGGCGGTGGCGACGCGCGCCTGGTCGTGCGCGACCTGCTGGGGCGGGAGACCGTCATCACCCAGTCCTTTTTCACCAGCAGCCAGTTGCTGGCCCATGGGCTGAGCGACTGGAGCCTGGAGGCCGGCCGCCTGCGGCTGGACCTGGGCACCGCCAGCGCCCATTACGGCGAAGGCTTCACCAGCGGCACCTGGCGTTATGGCCTGAACAACACCCTGACCCTGGAAGGCCGGGGCGAGGCGACCCGGAACAACAAGGTGCTGGGCATGGGCCTGGTGACCGGGCTGCCCCTGCAGTTTCTGGGCAAGGCCGCCTGGGTCGCCAGCCGCGAAAGCCGCTTGGGGGCCGGCAGCCAGTGGCTGCTGGGCCTGGAGCGGCAAACCCTGCGCACCAGCATGTACCTTCAGGCACAGGGGGCGTCGGTCCACTTTCGGCAACTGGGGCAAGACGTGTCGTCCCTGCCGACCAAGCTGCAGGTGGCCGGCAACTTCAGCTACACGACGGAAAACATGGGCTCTTTCGGCTACGGCTTTGCCAGCCTAAGCCGCTTCGACAGCACCCGGGTATCCACCGTGTCGGCCAATTATTCGGTGCGGGTTGGCGAGCGCAGCAGCCTGAGCGTGAGCGCCAGCCGCGCCGTGGTGGGCGTAGCAGGCACTTCGGTGGGCGCCGTCCTGGTGGTGCCGCTGGAGAAGAACGTCGTCACATCGGCTTCGCTGACGCACCGCGGGGGCCAGCAAGAGTTCACGGCAACGGCTTCGCAGAACCCGGGCCTGGACGAAAACCTCGGCTGGCGCGCGCTGGTCGGGCGCCAGCAGGGGGCGGCCCGCGCAGAAGGCGGCCTGTACTACACCGGGCGTTATGGCCGCCTGTCGGGCGATGTCAGCGGCTCCAGCAGCCAGACCGCGCTGCGCCTGGGCGCCGCGGGGGGGCTGGTGTGGGCCGACCGTCACCTGTTTGCCACGCGGCGGGTGGACGACAGCTTTGCGGTGGCCGAGGTGGCGGGTTACGGCGGCGTCGGCATCGGCCTGGGCAGCAACGTGCTGACCCACACCAACGCGGCGGGCATTGCGCTGATTCCCCGCATGATGGCGTACCAGAGCAACTCGATCCGCATCGACCCGAGGGAGTTGCCGGTGAGCGCCGAGATCGATTCCATTGAGCAGACGGTGGTGCCGGCGTGGCGCAGCGGCGTGAAGGTGGTCTTCCCGGTGCGCAGCGGCCGGGCGGCGCTGGTCAAGCTGGTGTTCGACGACGGCGAGCCGGCACCGGCCGGGGCGGTGGTCCGGATTGAGGGCGACACGCAGGCGTTTTATGTGGCCCGCCGCGGCGAGGCCTTTGTGACCGGCCTGCAACCGAGCAACCGCTTGCTGCTGAGCTGGAACAACCAGCAGTGCCGCTTCGGCGTCACCCTGCCCGCCGAATCGCCGGACGAGATTGTCCGGCTCGGCCCCCTGTCCTGCCAAGGAGTTGCCCGATGAAAACGACACGCCGCCGCTGGCTGGGGACGCTGGCCATGGGCCTCACCCTGGCGCTGCTCGGTGCGCCTGCGCAGGCGGCGATCAGCTGCAGCATCGGTTCACCCGGGTTCTTTTCGGTGTACGACGGCCTGGCCGCGACCGACAACCTGAACCAGAGCAGTTACACCATCACGTGCACCCGCCTGGCGAGCGACCCGGCCACGCTCAACTACATCACCTTCACCGACGACGGCCTGTACAACAACGGCCCGAACAACCGGGCCAAACACACGGCCAGCAACAGCTACCTCAAGTACGACTTCTTCACCACCAGCGCTTATGCCACCAACTGGTCCAAGAGCAACAAGTGCATCGTCGGCACCCTCAATTTCGGCACGTCGCTGTCGGCGAGCCAGACCACCAGTTACTTCTCCAGGGTCCTGGCCGGCCAGACCGGCATCCCGCAGGGCACCTACAGCGACACGGTGAGGGTCAACATGGCCTACAACCGGACCAGCTGCCAGAGCGGCGTGGCACCGGATGCCTCCGGCGTTTTTGCCGTCACGATCTCCAACGTCCCGGCCTGCCAGATCGCCACACCGCCGGGCAACATCGCCTTCACTTACACCGCCTTCACGCCCACACAGGCCACGGCCAACACCAGCTTCCAGGCGCGCTGCTCCACCACGCTGCCCTACACCTTGTCGATCAATGGCAGCCAGTCGGGCGGTGTGTACCCCGGCGTGGCCAGCGGGCTGAACTACGCCCTGTCGCTTGGCACGACAACGATCTGGTCGCCCATCCTGCCCACGTCCAGCCTAAGCGGCAACGGCGCCCTGCAAACCTATTTCATCAACGGCAGGATTGCCGCCGGACAGGCCGGAACCTGCGCGGGCGGCGTGTGCACCGCGAGCGATCCGCGCACCTTGACGGTCACCTACTGACTCCGCATGGCGTGAAGGGCTTTGCGTAGCGGGTTCGACGATCGGGCCACGCACCGAGACGGCCAGCGCGGCGATCTCGCCGGTGCCGGGTGCGTGCGCTTGGCCGTGCCTGCAGGTTGCTGCAACCCGGCTTGTTGAGTGTTTCTGTGAAAGCTGTTTCGTGGCAAGAATCTTTCTTGATGTGCCGAAATCGGGGCATGAAACGCAAACACCTGTCAGCGCTCGGGTCATACACTGTGCGGCACACTGAAGCCGGTTGATCCGCCGGTTTGCGGTGCAAAGAAACCGCTCACGAGGCGGCCCCAACCAGCCAGGAGACAACAACATGAACGCCCCACTGCCCGAACACATCCGCAAAGCGCTTGAAACCGTCACGCTGGACGACAAATATTCCCTGGACCACGGCCGCGCCTTCATGAGCGGCGTGCAGGCGCTGGTGAAGCTGCCCATGCTGCAGCGCCAGCGTGACGCCTTGCAGGGCAAGAATACGGCGGGCTTCATCAGTGGCTACCGCGGCTCGCCGCTGGGGGGTTACGACCAGGCGTTGCAGAAGGCCGCGCCGTACCTGAAGGCGCAGAACATCGTGTTTCAGCCGGGGGTGAACGAGGAGCTGGCGGCCACCGCGCTCTGGGGCACGCAGCAGCTGGGCTTTGCACCCCAGGGCAGCAACAAGTTCGACGGCGTGTTCGGCATCTGGTACGGCAAGGGCCCGGGCGTGGACCGCTGCAGCGATGTGTTCAAGCACGCCAACATGGCCGGCACCACACCCTGGGGTGGCGTGATCGCGGTGGCCGGCGACGACCACGTGGCCAAGAGCAGCACCGCGGCGCACCAGAGCGACCACATTTTCAAGGCCTGCGGCCTGCCGGTGTTTTTCCCGTCCACGGTGCAGGACATCCTCGATCTGGGCGTGCACGCCATCGCCATGAGCCGCTTTTCCGGCGTCTGGGCCGGCATGAAGACGATCCAGGAGATCGTGGAATCGAGCGCCACGGCCATGATCGACCCGGAGCGGGTGAACATCGTGATCCCCGAGTTCGACATGCCGCCCGGCGGCGTGCACATCCGCTGGCCCGACGCCGCGCTGGAGCAGGAAGCGCGGCTGTTTGATTTCAAGTGGTACGCGGCGCTGGCCTACATCCGTGCCAACAAGCTCAACCACAACGTGGTGTCGGGGCCGGACGACCGCTTTGGCATCATCGCCAGCGGCAAGGCGTTCAACGACACGCGCCAGGCGCTGCTGGACCTGGGGCTGGACGACGCCACCTGCCAGCGCATTGGCTTGCGCCTGCACAAGGTGAACGTGGTGTGGCCGCTGGAGGCGCAGACCACGCGCGAATTTGCCACCGGCCTGCGCGAGATTCTGGTGGTGGAGGAAAAGCGCCAGGTCATCGAATACCAGCTGAAGGAAGAGCTGTACAACTGGCGCGGCGACGTGCGGCCCAACGTGTTGGGCAAGTTTGACGAGGTGGAAGGCGACTTCACCGGCGGCGAGTGGAGCATGCCCAACCCGAGCGCCCACACGCTGCTGCGGGCCAATGCCGACCTGACGCCGAGCATCATTGCCCGCGCCATCGCCAAGCGCCTGCGCAAGATGGGCGTGCCTGAAGACGTGCAGGCGCGCATCGACGCGCAGCTGGCCATTTACACCGCGCAAGAACAGTCGATGCAGACCCTGCTGACCCAAGGCGTTGAAGGCGCCGAGCGCCAGCCGTGGTTTTGCTCGGGCTGCCCGCACAACACCAGCACCAAGGTGCCCGAAGGTTCGCGCGCCATGGCCGGCATTGGCTGCCACTTCATGAGCATCTGGATGGACCGCACCACCGTGGGCTTCACCCAGATGGGCGGCGAGGGCGTGCCGTGGGTGGGCCAGCAGCCGTTCAGCCACGACCAGCACATGTTTGCCAACCTGGGCGACGGCACCTACTTCCACAGCGGCCTGCTGGCGATTCGCCAGAGCATTGCGGCGGGCGTGAACATCACCTACAAGATTTTGTACAACGACGCCGTGGCCATGACCGGCGGCCAGCAGGTGGGCGAGCGGCCCGAGGGCCACAGCGTGGTGCAGATTGCGCAGAGCATGCGCGCCGAGGGCGCGGTCAAGATCACGATCGTGACCGACGAGCCGGAAAAATACGCGTCGGTGCAGGGGCTGCCGAGCGGCATCGCCATTCAGCACCGCGACACGCTGGATGCGGTGCAGCGCGAATTCCGCGACATCAAGGGCACCACGGTCATCATTTACGACCAGACCTGCGCCACCGAAAAGCGCCGCCGCCGCAAGCGCGGCACGCTGGTGGACCCGGCCAAGCGCGTGGTGATCAACGAGCTGGTGTGCGAGGGCTGCGGCGACTGCGGCGTGCAGAGCAACTGCCTGAGCGTGGAGCCGCTGGAGACCGAGTTCGGCCGCAAGCGCACCATCAACCAGAGCACCTGCAACAAGGACTATTCGTGCCTGAAGGGCTTTTGCCCGAGCTTCGTCACGGTGGAAGGCGGGCAGCTGCGCAAGAAGGACAAGAGTGGCGCGAAGGCCAGCGCCCTGTCGGCGTGGACCGGCGGCGCGCTGCCCGAGCCCACGTTGCCGGTGCTGGGGGCCGAGGCCTGGGGCATCATCGTGGCCGGCGTGGGCGGCACCGGTGTGATCACCATCGGCCAGCTGCTGGGCATGGCCGCGCACATGGAAGGCAAGGGCATCGTCACGCAGGACGCGGCGGGCCTGGCGCAAAAGGGCGGCGCCACCTGGAGCCATGTGCTGATCGCCGCGCAGCAGGACGACATCCGGACCACCCGCGTGTCGGCGGCGTCGGCCGACCTGGTGCTGGGCTGCGACCCGATTGTGGCGGCGCACAAGGAAACCTGGCAGCGCCTGCGCGCCGGGCGCAGCCATGTGGCGCTGAACGCCAGCGCCACGCCGACGGCGGCGTTTGTGAAAAACCCCGACTGGCAAAACCCGGCCCAAGCCTGTGTGGACACCTTGTTGCACAGCCTGGGCGCCGAGGCGGTGGGCGTGTTTGACGCCGAGACCGCCGCCACCGAGCTGATGGGCGACAGCATTTACACCAACCCCCTGATGCTGGGCTACGCCTGGCAAAAAGGCTGGGTGCCGCTGGGCCACGCGGCGCTGATGCGCGCCATCGACCTCAATGCCGTGCAGGTGGACAAGAACAAGGCGGCTTTTGAATGGGGCCGCCGCGCCGCGCACAAGCCGCAGGCCGTGGAGGCGCTGTGGCAGCAGCGCGGCAGCGGCGAGCAGGTGATCCAGTTCAAAAAGCGCGAGTCGCTGGACGAGCTGATCGCCCGCCGGGTTGACTTTCTCACCGGCTACCAGAATGCCGCCTACGCCGATGACTACCAGCGCCTGGTGGCGCGTGTGCGCGCCGCCGAGCAGCCGCTGGGCAAAACCGCGCTGACCGACGCCGTGGTGCGTTGCCTGTTCAAGCTCATGGCCTACAAGGACGAGTACGAGGTGGCGCGGCTGCACAGCGACACGGCGTTTCATGCGCGCCTGGCCAGCCAGTTTGAAGGCGACTTCAAACTCCATGTGCACCTGGCGCCGCCGCTGATCGCCAAGAAAAATGCGCGTGGCGAACTGGTGAAGCGGCCGTTTGGCCCCTTCATGTTCACCGCCTTTCGCCTGCTGGCCCGCCTGAAAGGCCTGCGCGGCACCGCGCTGGACGTGTTTGGCCGCACCGAAGAGCGCCGCACCGAGCGCGCCCTGATCGGCGAATACCGCGCCCTGGTGGACCGCTTGCTGGCCAGCCTGAACGCGGGCAACCACGCGCTGGCGGTGGAGCTGGCGCGGGTTCCCGAGCAGATCAAGGGCTTTGGCCACGTGAAAGAACGCAACCTGGCCGCGGCGCGCAGCCGTCAGGCCGCCCTGCTGGCCCAGTGGCAGCAGCCACAGACGCAGGCAGCGGATCCGGCCGGGGCCCGGGCCGCCTGAGGGTCAGCGGGCGTGCATGCGGGTGCCGGGCAACCCGACGCATACAATGGCAGGCTGTGCCCGGCGCGCCCGGCGTTTCCTTGCGGGAGCGCCGGTTCGCTGTCGTCTTTGTGATCCTGAACCTGTTGGAGACCTCCGTGTTCATTTCTTCTGCTTACGCCCAGGCCGCTGCCGGTGGCGATACCCAGTCCACCATCATGGGCCTGCTGCCGCTGGTGCTGATGTTTGTGGTGCTGTATTTCGTGATGATCCGTCCGCAGATGAAGCGGCAAAAAGAACACAAGGCCATGGTGGCCGCCCTGGCCAAAGGCGACGAGGTGGTGACGGCCGGCGGTTTGCTGGGCAAAGTGTCCAAAATCGGGGAAATGTACGTGGGCGTGGAACTCGCCGATGGCGTGGAAGTCCAGATGCAGCGCTCGGCGGTGGTTCAGGTGTTGCCCAAAGGCAGCATCAAGTAACGTGTTCACCCCCGCGCCGCGCCTTGCGGTGCGTCACCCCCTCAAGGGGGCAATGCGAGTGGCCCGGCAGACCCGGTTCCACCGCATTCTGGATTCAAGTCACCTCTGCCCCAAGGGCCTGCTGTTATGAACCGTTATCCGCTCTGGAAGTACCTGATCATCGCGGCCGCGATGGTGATCGGGACTTTGTATGCCCTGCCCAACCTGTTTGGTGAATCGCCAGCGGTCCAGGTGTCTGCGGGTCGCGCGTCGGTGCGGATCGACGCGACCACGGCCACCCGGGTGGAGCAGGCGCTCACGGCGCAGGGTGTGAGCGCCTCGCTGATCCAGTTCGAGGGCAACTCGGTCAAGGCCCGGTTTGAAACCACCGACGACCAGATCAAGGCGCGCGACGCGCTGGAGCGTGCATTCAACCCCGACGCTGCCGATCCCAGCTACGTGGTGGCGCTCAACCTGTTGCCACGCACCCCGGCCTGGCTGGCCCGCCTGGGCGCCTCGCCCATGTACCTGGGCCTGGACCTGCGCGGTGGCGTGCACTTCATGCTGCAGGTGGACATGCCCGCAGCCCTGCAGCGCCGCGCCGATGTGCTGACCGGCGACCTGCGCACAGCGCTGCGCGAGAAAAACGTGCGCCACGGTGGCGTCAGCCGCAGTGGCCAGACGATTGAAGTGCGTGTGCGCGACGCTCAGACGCTCGATGCCGTCCGCACCGTGATCCAGGATCAGTTTGCCGACCTGGAAGCCACAGACCGCCCCGAAGGCACCGAATACCGCCTGATCGCAACCATCCGCCCAGAGGCCGCTCGCCGGGTGCAGGAGCAGGCGCTCAAGCAAAACATCACCACGCTGCACAACCGCATCAACGAACTGGGTGTGGCCGAGCCGGTGATTCAGCAGCAGGGCCTGGACCGCATCGTGGTGCAGTTGCCCGGCGTGCAGGACACGGCCAAGGCCAAGGACATTCTGGGTCGCACCGCCACCCTGGAAGTGCGCCTGGTGGATGAAAGTGCCGAAGGCCTGGCGGCCGAGCGCGGCACGGGCGCGGTGCCTTTTGGCTCCGAGCGCTACCCCGAGCGCGATGGCCGTGCCGTGATCGTCAAGCGCGACGTGCTGCTGACCGGTGAAAACCTGACCGACGCCCAGGCCGGCTTTGACAGCCAGACCCAGGAAGCCGCCGTGCACCTGACGCTGGATGCCAAAGGCTCGCGCATTTTCCGCGACGTGACGCGCGAGAACGTGGGCAAGCGCATGGCCATCATCCTGTTTGAAAAAGGCCGGGGTGAGGTGGTCACCGCGCCGGTGATCCGCACCGAAATTGGCGGTGGCCGGGTGCAGATTTCTGGCGCCATGACCACCATGGAAGCCAGCGACACCGCGCTGCTGCTGCGCGCGGGCTCGCTGGCCGCGCCGATGGAAATCATTGAAGAGCGCACCATCGGGCCCAGCCTGGGCGCCGAGAACATTGCCAAAGGCTTCAACAGCGTGATCTGGGGCTTCGTCGTGATCGTGCTGTTCATGTGCGCTTACTACATGCTGTTTGGCGTGTTCTCCAGCATCGCGCTGGCGTTCAACCTGGTGCTGCTGGTGGCGGTGCTGTCCATGCTGCAGGCCACGCTGACGCTGCCCGGCATTGCGGCCATGGCGCTGGCGCTGGGCATGGCCATCGACTCCAACGTGCTGATCAACGAGCGCGTGCGCGAGGAGCTGCGCAGCGGAAAATCCCCGCAGGCGGCGATCCAGGCCGGCTACGAAACCGCCTGGGGCACCATTCTGGACTCCAACATCACCACCCTGATTGCGGGCGTGGCGCTGCTGGCGTTTGGCTCTGGCCCGGTGCGCGGCTTCGCCGTGGTGCACTGCATCGGCATCCTGACCAGCATGTTCTCCTCGGTGTTCTTCTCGCGCGGCCTGGTCAACCTCTGGTACGGGCGGCAGAAGAAACTCAAGAACGTGTCCATCGGCACGATTTGGCGGCCCGATGGCAGCGTCCCCGCCGTCAAGGCAGATTGAAGGAAGCAGCGCATCATGGAATTCTTTCGTATTCGTCGCGACATCCCGTTCATGAAGCACGCCGTGCTGCTGAACGCGATCTCCGCCATCACCTTCATTGCCGCCGTCATTTTTCTGGTCACACGTGGGCTTAACCTGTCGGTCGAGTTCACGGGCGGCACCGTCATGGAGGTGGCCTACGAACAACCCGCCGATCTGGCGGCTGTTCGCAAGGTCGTCGAGTCCCTGGGCTACGCCGAAGTGCCGGTGCAAAACTTTGGCACCTCGCGTGACGTGTTGCTGCGTTTGCCCATTCAGGCCGGCAAATCGTCGGGCCAGCAAAGCGAGGTGGTGATAGCGGCCTTGAAGGCGCAGAACCCGGCGGTTGAACTGCGTCGTACCGAATTTGTCGGCCCGCAGGTGGGGCGTGAATTGGTTGAGGACGGGCTGAAGGCCCTGGGCATGGTGATTGTCGGCATCATGATTTACTTGGCCATGCGGTTCGAGTGGAAGTACGCCGTCTCGGCCATCATCGCCAACCTGCACGACGTGGTCATCATTCTGGGCTTCTTCGCCTTCTTCCAGTGGGAGTTTTCGCTGGCGGTGCTGGCCGCGGTGCTGGCCGTGCTGGGCTACTCGGTGAACGAGTCGGTGGTGATTTTTGATCGGATTCGTGAGAGCTTCCGCCGCTACCGCAAGAAGACCACGCCCGAGATCATTGACTACGCGATCACGTCCACCATCAGCCGCACCATCATCACCCATGGCTCGACCCAGATCATGGTGCTGTCGATGCTGCTGTTTGGGGGCCCAACGCTGCACTACTTTGCGATGGCCCTGACGATTGGCATTCTGTTTGGTATCTACTCGTCGGTGTTCGTCGCAGCGGCCATTGCCATGTGGCTGGGCATCAAGCGCGAAGACCTGATCAAGGGGGGCGGCAAGAAAGAAGAAGGCGACCCGGACGATCCGAACGCGGGTGCCATGGTCTGAGCGTTTGCGTGTGCCCGTTGCGTGCCCGTCCGTCCTGCTTCACCAGACCGGCCAGGCGCCTGGGCGCGGTCGGAGCGCCCGGAATGACAAGTCCTTTCATGTCATACTGAAATCATGGCGTCGTTACCTGATCAGCGAGTGGTTCCCTTGGCCAGACAGGCCCGTGAGCGATTTGTCGTTCACCTGGGCGGCTTCCTTCCCGAGCTGGTCAAGGTGTGCGACAGCCACCTCACCGCGGTCATGGGCAAGAGCGGCACGAACAGCGAGATGGCGCTTCGTCGCGACGCCTGGACCCATTTCCAGAAACACCAGGACACCTGGCACAACCTGTGCCGCAAGGCCCTGCAGCGCAGTTTGCAGCCCGGTTTTTCCAGCACCAACAGCGCCTCCCTGAGCGCGCCTGGCCAGCTGGAACTGGTGGCCGAGGGCGCCATCGACGACCAGATCATGGCGTCGCGGCTCGCCATGAGCGTGCTGGAACGGACCTCCACCGAGCTCAATGCCTTGCGTCTTCGGGTGCAATATCTGGAACGCCGTGAGGAGTTGCCGCGCGGCGACGTGCTGTTGCCCGACGTGATGGCCCGCCTGCTGGTGGACCAATGGATTGCGGCCGGGTTGCCCCGTGAGGCCTGGCCGGTGGTGCAGGAGGCCTTGGCGCCTGCGCTGGCAACCCGGATGCTGGCGGCCTACCGGCTGGCCAACGAATTCCTGGTGAACAGTGGCGTGATGAAGGACATTGACCTGCAGGCCCTGGTGAAACGCACGCCAGGCAGCAGGACGGGGAGCGCGTCAGACCGTGTGGGTGAGGACCGCTCAGGTGCTGCGTCCATGCCAGGTGCCGCAGGACCGTTGCGGGCTGGCGTACCGACCTTGAACATGGAGGTGCACCACGAAACCCGCATGATGACCAGTGCCACGCCGCTGGCCCGTGCGCGCATGCGTGCCCAGGGCGTGCTGGGACGGCTCAAGCGCATGCTGATGGACCGGGTGGGCGGTGATTTCGAGGCCACCCAGCTGCTGCCGCCATCGCCTGGCCTGCAGCAGGCCATGCAGCGGTCAACGGCGCTGGACCGTGCCGACAGCGGTCTGCCGGTGACGGGCGGGTCTGGCCCTGATGCCGTGTATGTGAGCGCGGCGCATGTGGAGCGGGCTGCGAATGCACTCAGGCAGCGCACGACGGAACTCAAACGGGCCGCGTCAACCCCGACCGAGCGAGCCACCATCGAGGTGGTGGCGCTGATGTTCCAGAGCATCCTGGCGGAAGAACGCATTCCCCCCAGCGTGCGCGTCTGGTTTGCCCGGCTGCAGATCCCGGTGCTGCGTGTGGCTCTGGCCGAGCCGGAGTTTTTCAGTGCGCTCCAGCATCCGGCGCGCCGCCTGATCGACCGCATGGGTTCCTGTGTGATGGGCTTTGAGTCGAACGTCAGCACGGCCGCGCTGGAAGCCGAGATCAAGCGGGTGGTGCAGGTGATCGAGCAGTACCCCGAGACCGGGCGGCGGGTGTTCCAGCTGGTGTTCGACGAGTTCCAGAAATTCCTGGCCACCTACCTCAGCAAGCAGGGCAGCGCCAGTCGCTTTGTCAGTGTGGCCCAGCAAGTCGAGCAAAAGGAAACGCTGTCGGTGCAGTACACGATCGAGTTGCGCAAGCTGCTCGACGACATGCCGGTGCGCGACGAGGTGCGTGAGTTCCTGTTCAAGGTCTGGGTCGATGTGCTGGCGGTGGCTACCGTCAAATACGGGGTCAAAAACGAAGAAACCAGCGCCCTGAAGCAGGCGGCTTCGGATCTGTTGTGGTCGGCCAGCGCCAAGCCGGACCGCCTGGAGCGCATGCGCGTGATCCAGCAACTGCCCGGTTTGCTGCAGCGATTGCGCCAGGGCATGGGTCTGCTGGGTTACCCGAAAGCCCTGCAGGACCAGCACATCAAGGTGGTGGGCGACACCCTGGCCGAGGCCTTCATGTCGCGCACCGAACCGATTTCCAAGGACGATCTGGATCGTCTGTCCAAGCGGCTGGCCCATCTGGAAGATTTTTTGCCCGAAAGCGGTGTGGGCGATCTGGAGTTCGACAGCGACAGCATCGAGATGATCATCGGGGTGGACGCCAGCAACATCGAAATGATCAACCAGGGTGGCAGTCAGCCGAACGAGGCCATGCGGGCCTGGGCCGTGGAACTGCAGATCGGCGCCTGGTTTGGCCTCGACCACAACGGCAAATTCAGCAGTGTGCAGCTGGCCTGGCGCAGTGATCGCGGTCAGCTCTACATGTTTGTGTCCAACAACGGTCACTGCTTCCTGATGCAGGTGGCCCGTGTGGCGTCCTTCCTTCAGGCGGGGCTGCTGGTGCCGAGCGAAGAAGAAGCGCTGACGGTTCGTGCCACGCGCGAGGCGCTGACCCAGCTGGAAGCGAATCCCGAGCGGCTCTTGGGATGACCCCCGCCGCGTTGCGCGCGACCCGCTGAAAGGGGGCGATGCGAGTGGCCCGGCAAAGCCGGTTCCACCGCATCCCTGGTGGGTGCCCTGCGCTCCGGATGCTCCGGTGATGGCCTCTGATCTCGCTCAGCCTTGGCCGATGCGTTGCAGCAGGCCGCCCGGAAGCCGCCCCACCCAGCCCTCCAGCTCCAGCTCCAGCAAGCGCGCCTGCAGCGTGGCGGTATCCAGGCCGGTGCGGGCCTGCAGGGCATCGAGGCTCACGGGGTCGAAACCCATGGCGTCGAGCAGGGGGTCGGGGTCGGCGGGCTGGCTTGGGGCGGCGTCTGGGGACCCACGGTCTGCGCTTGCACCGGCCGGTGCGGCGGTGATGCGCAGGTCTTCCAGAATGTCCTGCGCAGATTCCACCAACTTGGCGCCCTGGCGTATCAGGGCGTGGCAGCCACGGGACTGGGGCGCGTGGATGGAGCCCGGGATGGCGAAGACCTCGCGGCCCTGTTCGGCGGCCAGCCGGGCGGTGATCAGCGAGCCCGACTGGACGGCCGCTTCTACCACCAGCGTGCCCTGAGACAGGCCGGCAATGATGCGGTTGCGTTGTGGAAAATGGGCCGGCAGGGGTGGCGTGCCCAAGGGGTATTCACTCACCAGGGCGCCGCGCGCCACGATGCGGTGCGCGAGGGACAGGTGGCGCTTGGGGTAAACGCGGTCGAGGCCGGTACCCACCACGGCGATGGTGGGCGCGTCGGCCAGCAGGGCGCCTTCGTGGGCGGCGCCGTCGACCCCGAGCGCCAGCCCCGACACCACGCACACACCCGCCTGGCCCAGGGCCGTGGCGAACTGGCGGGCGTTGGCTTCGCCTTGCGGGGTCGGGTTGCGGCTGCCCACAATGGCCAGCCGCCGGGGGTGGTGCAGGGCATCGAGCTGACCCATGACGTACAGCAGCAGGGGCGGGTCGGCCATTTCCAGCAGTTCAGGTGGAAAGCGCGGATCGTCCAGGGTGAGCACGTGGCGGTCGGGGGCCTCGGCCAGCCATGCGAGCAGGCGGCCCACGGCTGCGTCCAGGTCGTCAGGCGGCGTCAGCAGGGCCTGCGCCGCTTTGGGACCCACCACGGCTCGCAGGGCCGGCGGACTTTGCCTGAAAACGGCTTCAGGCAGGCCAAACGTGGCCAGCAGCTTGCGCGCAGACTCGTTGCCCACACCGGGCGTGAGCAGCAACCGCAACCAGTTGCCGAGCTCGTTGGACGTCATCCGGGTCAGGGGTTGGTGAAGCGGTCGCCCACTTTCACGACATCGGTGATCTGCAGCACCAGGGCGTAGGACACCTGGTCAAAGGTGCGGAACACCATCATCAGCCCGTTGCGCTCGCCGGGCAGGCGCAGTTGGGGCCGGGCGTCGTCGGTCTTGTCGGTCACCAGGTGGCTTTCGCGCTGCAGCGCCAGCACATGGCCACGCTCCATGCCGTGGGCACTGCCCCGGTTGATGGCCACGACCTGGTTCTGCGCCGCAAAGGTCACCGCGTTGCCATAGACCGACACGATTTGTCCGGACTGGGCGCCCTCGGGCGCGCGCGGAACGTAGTTGGGCAGCTCGCGTGGCGGCTCGGGCAGCAGACGGTCGCCCACGCGCATTTCTTCTTTGGCCGCCACGATGTCGATGGTGGCGGGGATCAGTTCGCTCTGGACCTTGCCTTTGGCGTCGGTCACCTCGCGGGTGGTTTCGCCGCGTTCCAGCAGCGCCTTGCCGACGTACTGCGCTTCGTAGGCAATGATGCCGCCCGTGGTGGGGTCCTTCAGGGGCACGGCGTTGCGGAAAACGCGAAAGTCGCGGGGCTGGCCTTCACCTTCGGCCAGGGCGGTGCCCGGTACACCGGAGCTGTACTGGCCACGGGCATAGGCCCGGTCGCCGCGACTGAGCAGGACGCGGGATTCCTGGGTGGCGACGATGCGTGGCGCGCGTGCGAAGGTGGCCTCGTCGACGATCAGGGGTTCGGCCAGGAAGGCTTCGATGGCCTGCAGGGAAATGGGCGGGATGGCCGACTCGCCCAGGCTCTCGTAGCGGGTGCGGGGGGACACCCGCACGGTCGCCAGATCGCCCGGGTCACCCGGACGGCGGGTGGTGAGGCGCGCACGACCGTTCGACTTGTCGAGGTACAGCACCTGTCCGGGGAAGATCAGGTGCGGGTTGCGGATCTCTTGCAGGTTCATGCCCCACAGCTCGGGCCAGCGCCACGGGCTTTTCAGGAACAGGCCCGAAATGCCCCACAGCGTGTCACCGCGTTTCACCGTGTGGCTGTCGGGCGCGTTGGGGGCCAGTTCGGACAGCGCAACACCCGCCTGGGCCACCTGGCTGGCCGTGGCGCGCTGGTCGGCCGTGATGGGGAATTTTTGTGCCCAGGCGTGGCTGGCGAGCAGCGCGAGCAGCAGCACGCTGGCGCCGACCAGGGGACGCAGGGGGTGGGAGTGGGTGGTCGAGCAGGTCTTCAATGGCATGTAGGGGCCCCTGGGGCTGGCATGGCGGGTGGCTGGTGCGCCGGACCGAGGGGTCAGAGGCGGGATGGCAGCGCTGCTTTTTTCTTGACAATTCGCATTTGATTCTGCGCCCAAGCCATTGATTAGGCAACGTATACGGGGGTGGACGCACACGCCCGTGGACAAAAGTGGCGAAAATAGCGACAAACGGACGAACCGCTCACGGCAGCACCGCTGTTGAACCGTCCGGTCGACCCCATTTTTCCGCTTCTTTGACCGCTTCCCTTGTGGCTACGCCTGACCATGAATCAGTCCACCTTGCTCGATATTCTGCGCTACCCCGACCCCCGCCTGCACACCGTGGCCCGCCCGGTGGCGGCGGTTGACGACCGCATTCGCGGCCTGATTGAGCGCATGTTCGCAACGATGTACGACGCCAGCGGCATTGGCCTGGCCGCCACGCAGGTGGATGTGCACGAGCGCCTGGTGGTGATCGACGTGAGCGAGGAGCGCAACCAGCCCATGGTGCTGATCAACCCGGAAATTGAATGGGCCAGCCCGGAAAAGCGCAAGGGTGAAGAGGGCTGCCTCTCGGTGCCGGGTATTTACGACGGCGTCGAGCGCTCGCTGGCGGTTCGGGTGCGCGCGCTGGACGGCGAGGGCCATCCCCGGGTCATCGAGGCCGAGGGCATGCTGGCGGTGTGCATCCAGCACGAAATGGACCACCTGATGGGCAAGGTGTTTGTGGAATACCTGTCTTCGCTCAAGCAAGGGCGCATCAAGTCCAAGCTGGTGAAAGCCCAGCGCGAGGCGATGCGCTCGTGAAGCCCGTCTGGCGCTCGGTGTCCCGTGCCTGGGTGTGGGCCGGGTTGCTGGCGCTGGCCGGTTGCGCAGGCATGCCTGAGCGTTTGGCGCAGGGCACGCCGCGAAACGACATCGAAGCCCGCCTGGGCCAGCCCACGGCGGTGGTTGTGCTGACCGATGGCACACAGCTGCAGTATTCGCGCCAGCCGGCCGGGCAGCAGGTGTACAACCTGACGCTGGACGCCCAGGGCCGCTTGCGCCAGGTGGACCAGGTGATGGACCTGGCCTGGTTTCACCGCATCGGTATCGACACCTGGACGCACCGCGAAGTGCAGCAACAGTTCGGGCCACCGGCCCTGGTGGAACGGGTGGCCCTTTTTGATGGCGACATATGGACCTACCGGTTTTTGGAGAACGGCGGGTCGCGCCAGGCGCACATCCACCTCGACCCGGCAGGCGTGGTGCGGCGGGTGATGTTCACCGATGAGCCCTTGCCCGACGATGTCCCGGACCTGGAGCCCTGAGCGGCTGACGGCGCGCGGCCTGTGCGTGAGGCGCGGGGAATTTTGTTCAAATGAGACCCATGAAAATCATCTTTGCGGGCACGCCCGAATTTGCCCGCGTGGCACTGGAGCGCCTGCACGCTGCCGGCTTCGACATTCCCCTGGTGCTGACCCAGCCCGACCGGCCTGCGGGCCGGGGCATGAAGCTGCAGGCCTCGCCGGTGAAACAGTTTGCGCTGGACCACCAGATCACCGTGGCGCAGCCGCACAGCTTGCGGCAGGACGGCAAGTACCCTGACGACGCGGCCGCCGCCCGTGACGCCATCACTTCCGCCCAGGCCGACGCCATGGTGGTGGCGGCCTATGGGCTGATCTTGCCGCAGTGGGTGCTGGATGCACCTCGGCTGGGTTGTTTCAACATCCACGCCTCGCTGCTGCCGCGCTGGCGTGGTGCCGCGCCGATTCACCGCGCCATCGAGGCCGGTGATGCGCAGACCGGGGTGACCATCATGCAGATGGACGCGGGACTGGACACCGGCGACATGCTGTTGGTGGAGCGCCTGCCCATTGCTGCCACCGAGACCACCGGCCAGTTGCACGACCGCCTGGCGGCCCTGGGCGGGCGGCTCATGGTGGAGGCACTGGAGCTGGCGGCCTGCGGCGGTTTGCGTCCGGTGAAGCAACCCGCCGAGGGCGTGACCTACGCGCACAAAGTCGAAAAGCACGAGGCCGCCATCGACTGGCGGTTGCCTGCGGAGGTGACGGCCCGGCGGGTGCGGGGCTTCAACCCGTTTCCGGGCGCCGCCACGGCGCTGGCCGGTGAAACGGTCAAGGTGTGGATGGCCCAGGCCGACACCGCCACGGCCGCCGGGGCGGTGCCGGGTCAGGTGCTGTCGGTCGCAGACGATGGCATTCGGGTGCAGACCGGTGACGGCGTGCTGGTGCTGACCGAACTGCAGCGCGCGGGCGGCAAGCGTTTGCCCGCGGGCGACTTTCTGCGCGGCTTTGCGCTGGCGCCAGGCCAGGTGCTGGACGGTGCGGGTGCGCAGAAGGTCGGGCACTGATGTTCTATCTGGCTGAGCACCGCCGCCGCGCGGAATTCTGGGAAGGCGTGCGCGACCAGGCCACCGTGGCCATGGGCATTGCCGCCTGGGGCCTGATGACCGGGGTGGCCATGGTCAAGTCGGGTTTGTCGGTGCTGGAGGCGGTGCTGATGACGCTGATCGTCTACGCCGGCAGTGCGCAGCTGGCCGCCGTGCCCATGATCGCGGCAGGCGCGCCGCTGTGGGTGATTCTGGCCGCGGCGTTTTGCGTCAACCTGCGGTTTGTGGTGTTTTCGGCCCACCTGCGGCCTTACATGATGCATCTGCCGCGCTGGCAGCGCATGGTGTCGGGCTACGTCACCGGTGACCTGAGCTACGTGTTCTTTGCCCGCCGCTTCCCCAGGCCCGGCCACACGCCTGACGAACTGGCCCGCCAACAGGCCTACCTGATGGGCAATTGTGCGGTGAACTACATCGCCTGGATGCTGGCCAGCCTGGTGGGCATTGCGCTGGCCAACGCCATTCCCGCCGAGTGGGGTCTGGGCTTTGCGGGCATTCTGGCGCTGCTGGGTGTGCTGAGCTCCCTCGCCAGCTCCAAACTGCGCATGGTGTCTGCTGGCGTGGCGGGCGCTGCTGCGGTGGTGGCTTTTGCCCTGCCGCTCAAGCTCAATATTCTGGTGGCCATCGCCAGCGCGGTGGCCATTTGCCTGGTGCTGGAGAAAATGCCCCGAGGCCATCCACCGGGAGGCGCCAGCCATGTTTGATGTCGATCCCTGGACCCTGCTCACCATCGTGGCGCTGGGCGTCATCACCGTGGTCACCCGCGGGTTTTTCTTCATGTCCAGCAAGCCGTGGACGTTGCCCGGCTGGGCTCAGCGCGGTCTGCAGTACGCGCCCATTGCCGCCCTCTCGGCGGTGGTGGTGCCCGAAATCGTGATGACCCAGGGCGCGCTGATCCAGACCTGGCAGGACGCCCGCTTGTTTGCGGTGGCGGCCGGGCTGGGCTGGTTTGCCTGGCAGCGCGGCGTGCTGGGCACCATCGTGGCGGGCATGGTGGTGTACCTGCCGTTGAAGATCGGGCTGGGCTGGTAGGGCAACGCTGTGCGGGTTCCGTGCGCCGCCGCCGCGCTCAGCGGTGCAGCTGTTCCCGGTAGGCCATCTGGGCATACAGCGCGTGCGCCACCGCTTTTTCCACCAGTGCCGGGTTGCTGCCGGCATCGGGCTGCAGCCGCCCGTCGGCGTAGCGCATCAGGCGGGGTGTCTGGTCGGGTTGGAGCAGCACCACCTGCGGTCCTTCCATGTAGGCCTGGATTTTGTCGAACTGCATGATGGCCCGGCCGGGTGCATCGGGCGGCAGCGGCTGGCTCAGATCGCGGCCGATCATGGGGTGCTCGCCGCTCAAACCCATGAGGGAAATGAGGGTGGGCGCCAGGTCGATCTGGCTGGCCACCGGTTCGATGCGGCGGGGTGCTGTGATGGCGCCACCCAGAATCAGACCCGGAATGTGAAAGCGCTCCACGGGCAGCAGCGACGGGCCGTAGACGCGGGAGTTGTGGTCGGCCACGACCAGGAACACCGTGTTGTTCCAGTAGGGCGCGGCCTTGGCCTGGTCGATGAACCGGCCCAGCGCGTGGTCGGCGTATTTCACCGCGTTGTTCACGGTGGACTGGGGCTGGTCGTAAAGCGCAATTTGACCGGCGGGAAATTCGAACGGCGCGTGGTTCGACGAGGTGAGGATGAGGCCGAAAAACGGCTTGTCTTCGGGCTGTGCGCTGAAGTGGCGGTGGGCTTTGTCCATCACGTCACCGTCTGAAGCGCCCCAGGTGCCCACGAAGGCTTCGGGGCCGAAGTCTTTTTGCTCAACGACGCGGTCAAAGCCGTTGCCCATGAAGTAGCCGCGCATGTTGTCGAAGTGGGATTCGCCGCCATAAAAGAAGGTCGATTCATAGCCCTTGTGTTTCAGAAAGCTGGCCAGGGTGAAGAAGTCGCGTTGCGACTTGGCCAGCTTCACCGTGCTGACCGCTGAGGTGGGCGGGTAGCCCGCCACCACGGCTTCGATACCGCGCACCGAGCGCGTGCCGGTGGCGTAGAGACGTTCGAACCACAGGCCTTCGTTGGCCAGGCGGTCCAGGTTGGGCGTGAGCGGCAAGCCGCCCAGGCGCCCCACAAATTCGGCGCCCAGGCTTTCTTCCAAGACGATCACCAGGTTCAGCGGCCGCGCGCGCGGCTGGGCGCTGGTCTGATGGTGGCGCAGGGGCACGTCGGGGTCTTTGAATGCGCTGGCGGGCAAGCCGGTTTCCTGGCGCACCAGCGCGATCACACGCTCGCGCGGCAGTGGGGCGTAGGTGATGCCGCCGTCTTCTGACTTGCGCGACAGGTGCACCGCAAACAGCACCGTGTAGGCGGAGCTGAGCGGCAGTTCGTTCACCAGGTGGTCGGCCGTGACGGCCGCTGAAGAGGGGTTGGCCGGGCGGTGCCCCACCGCACCGCGTGCGCTCAGCGCCAGCAGCGCCAACAGCAACAGCGACCACGGCAGCGCATGGCGCAGCCGGACCGTCTTGGCGGCCGTTTTGGGGTGTGTCAGGCGCCAGTACAGCGCGGCCAATGTGGGCAGCAGCACGGCGGTGGCCAGCAGGTGGGGCCAATGGTCTTGGAGCAGCGTGCCGCCCACTTCTTTGGCGTAACCCAGGTACTCCACAAACAAATAGTTGGGTCGGCTGTCGTACTGCGCGATGAAGGCCGGGGTGGACAGTTCCATGAAGGCCACAAACAGCAGACCCACCAGGCCGTAGACCCGCAGCAGCGCCCGCCAGGGGCCCCAGGTGGCTTGGCCCAGCGCCATCCAGGGCGTGAGGGTGGCGGGCAGCACCCACATCAGCCCGAGCAACACCGCGTCAAAACGCAGGCCCTGCAGCGCCACATGGGACCAGGCGGCGGTGTCGTCGATGCGCTGAAACTGCCACAGCGCAAGCCCCAGCCGAGACAGCCACAGCACCGCCAACATGGCCGCCATGGGCAGCAGCAACGGCTTGAGCAGGGTGAGGCTGTCGGCTTGAAAACGGGCGGTGGGCGCTCTGGTGTGCGCGGCCGTGTGGGCAGTGGGCAAAGGCATGTGGGTATTGGCAGCGTCACGGAGCGCTGGCGGCCCCATGGAAAAAGCCCGAGTGTTGGCGGGCCACATTAAGCAGCCCTTAAACACGAGCGGCTGAATGGCTTTGCCCGCCTGCCCCGGCGATGTGCTGGCGGGCCACGAGCCAGCCCAGCAGCGACACGGCTCCGCAGATCACCAGTGTCCACAGCGTGTGGCTGGGGTAGTGGGCGCCGCGCAGGGTTTGCACCGCGCCGGCCACCACGCCGGTGGCCAACGCCGCCGCCAGCCAGCGCCAGCCGGGCCTCGCTGGGCGCACCACGCCCGGTGGGGGCAGCAGCCACGGCAGGCACAGCGCCAAAAACCCCATGCCGCTGGACGCATGGCCTCCCGGAAAACAGCGCCCGGGTCCACCGTCGGCCTGCGCCCAGTGCCAGTGCGACACATGGCGGGCCTGGCCACCAAACAGGTCCAGATCCCAGGGGCAACTGGTCTGGCTGCGCAGCTTGATGAGGCTCACCGCCAGCAGCGAAGCGCTCACCAGGGCCAGCACCCACAGGCGTTCGCTGCGCGGCAGGGCAAAGGCTGGCGAGCGGTGGGGTGTCCAGGCGGTGGGCCACAGCGCCCATGCGCCCAACAGCCCCCACAGCGCGGTGCAGGCTTGTCTCAGCGTGTCGTGCAGCACGGCTTGCAGCAACCAGTCGCTGCGCATCGGAAAACCCTGCGGTGTGCCGATCCACCGCATCACGGCCAGGTCGCCAGAGCCCATGTCCCACAGCACGGTGAGCGCCACCACCAGCAAAAGGCCCATGGCGATGGGTGGCGCCGGGTTGGCGAGGGGCTGTGGATGCAGGGCGGTCGTTGGCGGCATGACCGGCAGGGTGCGGCGGCCGGGTTAAGGCACGCTTAAGACGGCGCCGGATAATGGCGCTTCTTTGCTCTGCGGGCCTTGCGCCCTGTTCTCACATGCGCGCTTTGGTGGTGGAAGACGATCCCGGTATTGCCAGCGGGCTGGCGGCTTCGCTGCGCCAGGCGGGTTACGCGGTGGATGTGTGTGGCACGTTGCAGGCAGCCTGGGCAGCGTTGTCGGTGGAGCCGTTTGACGTGATGCTGCTCGACCTGGGCCTGCCTGATGGCGACGGGCTGGACCTGCTGGCGCGGCTGCGCCGCCAGGCCGAGCGCCCGGCTGGCCGCGCACATTTGCCACGCGCCGACATGCCGGTGCTGATCATGACCGCCCGCGACGGCGTGAGCGACCGCATCAGCGGGCTCGACGGCGGGGCCGACGACTACATCGTCAAGCCCTTTGATGCCAACGAGCTGCTGGCGCGCCTGCGCGCCATGCTGCGCCGCGCCAGCGGGCGCAGCAAGCCGGTGATCGAACACGGCGACCTGGTGCTGGACCCGGCCGAACACTCCGTGCAGCGCGCCGGCGTGCCGGTGGCGCTGGGCGCCAAAGAGTTTGCGCTGCTGCTCACGCTGCTGCAGGCGCGTCCGCAGGTGCTGTCCAAGTCGCGGCTGGAGTCGGCGCTGTACGGGTTTGGCGAGGCGCTGGACAGCAACGCCATTGAAGTGCATGTGCACCACCTGCGCCGCAAGCTCGGCGAATCGCTGATCAAGACGGTGCGGGGCGTGGGGTACTTCATTCCGCGCGAAGCCGATGCGCCAGCGCCCTCGCCATGACGCCCGCGACCGCCGCCCGCCCACGCCAGAAGTTGCTGTGGCGCCACCTCTGGGGCTTGACGCTGAGCGCGCTCACGCTGGTCTGGCTGACGCTGATGGTGGTGGCCTGGTACACCGGGCACCACGAAACCGAAGAGCTGAGCGACGGCCACATGGTGGGTGTGGCCCGGCTGTGGCTGGCTGTATCGCCCACCGAGGTGGGCGCGCTGAGCGAGCCGCTGTCGCGCCAGGGGCTGCGCAGTTATGTACAGGACGTGGCGGTGATCGAATGGCAAGGCGACCGGGTGGTGACCGACACGCACCGCCTGGCCGCTGGCCTGGGGCTGACCGCTGCTCCCCTGCCTGGAGCCTCCGTGCGCCAGTACGAGGGTGCCATGGGCAGCGGCCCCTGGCGCATGGTGGTGACCGAGGCCGCAGACCCGGCAGCCCATGCACCGCGCCGGCGCGTGGCGGTGCTCATGAACATGGACCAGCGGGTGGACCTGGGCGGCGACGTGGCCAAGCATGTGGCACTACCGGCGCTGCTGGTGTTGCCGCTGGTGGCGCTGGGTTTGTGGTGGACCATACGGCGCGGTTTGCGCCCGCTGGACCGCCTGTCTCGGGAAGTGGCCGAACTCGATGCGTTTGCAGGCCAGCGGCTGGGTGACCAGCACCGGTTTCGCGAATTCTCCAGCACCGTGCAGGCCATCAACACACTGGTGGACACCTTGCAGACGCGGGCGCAGCGCGAGCGCGCGTTTGCGTCCGACGTGGCCCATGAGCTGCGCACGCCGCTGGCCTCCATCGCGCTGCAGGCGCGGGCTGCGCAGGGTGATGCGTCGGCAGAACAGCTGGCCGCTCTGGAGCAAGAGGCCCTGCGCGCGGGGCGTATCTTGGCGCAGCTGCTGGACTTGGCCCGCGCACAGCGCACCGGTGTGGCTGGGCTTGCGGGCGAAGCCGCCGCGCCCATCGAACTCGGCGCCCTGGCTGCCGAGCTGATCTCGCGCCACGCTCAAATGGGCCACGAAACCGGACACGAGCTTTCGCTGGTGCAGCCCGATGCACCGGTGCAGGTGCACGCCCAACCCATGCTGCTGGAGCTGGCCCTGCGCAACCTGCTGGAAAACGCTTTGCGCCACACGCCGGCAGGCACCCAGGTGTGTGTGCAGGTGTGGCAAACGCCGCAGGCCGTGGGCTTGTCGGTGAGCGACGACGGGCAGCGCGGTGCCGACGCAACGCAGCCCCCACCCGCAGTGCCCGTGGCGTCGGCCGACACCGCCGGCTTGGGCTTGGGGTTGCGACTGGTCGAGCGCATTGCCGAGCAACTGGGCGCCGAATTTCTGCGTGACCAGGGCGACAGCCCCATGACCACGCGCTTCACGCTGCGCTGGCCGCGCTGAATCTGCTGCGCCACGCAGCTGGTTGGCTGGCTGCCCCGGGGTTGGGCTTAAGGCCGGTTTAATCCCGGGTTTTTAAGCTGCCTCAGCCAGGCTGTTCTGGCCTGTGAGGTGCTGGTGTGTTGATCTTTCCTTCGGTTGTATGGGCGCCGCAGCGGGTCGCTGGCGCTGTGCGTCGCACCCCAGCGGCGATGGGCCAAACCCCGTGGCGCGCGGTGTGGCCGCTGGCATGCTGGTTGGCGCTGGCAGGCAACGTGCCCTTGTGGCAGCGGGTGGCTGCGCTTGATGGGTCGGTGGGCCAAACGGCGGTGTTGCTGGCCGGTCTGGGCCTGCTGGTGTGGGGCGCCACGGCAGCGCTGCTGTCATTGATGGTCTGGCCTTTTGCCTACCGGCCGCTGGCCTCGGTGCTGGTGCTGGTGACGGCCTTCAACACCCACTTCATGCTGCAGTACGGTGCCGTGATCGACCCCACCATGCTGGCCAACGTGGTGCAGACCGATGCGCGTGAAGTGCGCGACCTGTTGTCGCCCGCGCTGCCGTTCACCGTGCTGCTGGTGGCCGGTGTGCCGCTGTGGTGGATCTGGCGTCGGCCCCTGCGCTCGCGCCACTGGCTGGCGCAAACCGGGCGCAACGCCGGCGGTGTGGCACTGGGCTTGCTGGTGACCGTGCTGGTGGCCCTGCTCACCTACCAAAACCTGGCCTCGCTCATGCGCAACCACAAAGACCTGCGCTACATGATCAACCCGCTCAACAGCGTCTATGCCGCCACGCGCTTGGCCGCTGACCAGTTGCCCCGGCAGGTGAAAGCCCTGCAGCCGGTGGGCGAAGACGCCCACTTGGGCGCAAGCTACGCGCAGCAGGCTCGGCCCCCGCTGCTGGTGCTGGTGGTGGGCGAAACAGCGCGCGCGCAAAACTGGGGCCTCAGCGGTTACGCGCGGCCCACCACGCCCGCGCTGGCGCGCTGGCAGGCGCAGGGCGACTTGGTGAATTTCAGCCAGGTGCAATCGTGCGGCACCAACACGCAGGTTTCGGTGCCCTGCCTGTTTTCGCCGCTCACGCGCGCGCAAGGGGGCGACCAAACCGCCGAACACGAAAACCTGCTGGACGTGCTGCAGCGCGCCGGCCTGGCCGTGCTGTGGCTCGACAACCAGTCGGGCTGCAAAGGCGTGTGCGACCGCGTGCCCCACGCCAGCACCCGCGAACTGAACCTGCCTGGCGTGTGTGCCGATGGCGAGTGTTTCGACGAAGCCCTGCTGCAAGGGCTGGACGAACGCATCGCCGCGCTGGACCCGCAGCGCCGAGCGCGTGGCGTGGTGCTGGTGATGCACCAGATGGGCAGCCACGGCCCGGCCTATTCCCGCCGCGAGCCCGCGAACCACAAGCCGTTCCAGCCCGAATGCACCAGCAACACGCTCTCGGAGTGCGCGGCGGACCAGCTGGTCAACGCCTACGACAACTCCATCGCCTACACCGACCACTTCCTGGATCAGACCCTGCAATGGCTGCAGACGCAGGCCGACCAGGGTCGCTACGACACCGGCCTGCTGTACGTGTCGGACCACGGCGAATCGCTGGGCGAAAACAACCTGTACCTGCACGGGCTGCCCTATGCTTTTGCGCCGGATCAACAGACCCGCGTGCCCATGGTGACCTGGCTGTCGGCCGGGCTGCAGCAGCGCAGCGGCGTGAGCGCCGACTGCCTGCGCCAACAGGCCGCCCGGCCGCTGTCGCACGACCATGTGTTCCATTCGGTGCTGGGGCTGATGGACGTGCAGACCGCCGTGCACCAGCCCGCGCTGGACCTTTACAGGCCCTGCTGATCCACGTTCCGCTCAGGCGGCCGCCGGCAGCGTCAGGCGCGCGCTCAGCCCGCCCGCCGGGCTGGTGTCCAGCGTGAGCGCACCGCCATACAGTGCCGCCAGCTCCACCACGATGGCCAGGCCCAGCCCGCTGCCGGGGGTGGATTCGTCCAGCCTCACACCGCGTTGCAGCACGTCGGCGCGCTGCGCCGGGGCGATGCCCGGACCGTCGTCGTCCACCACGATGTGCAGCAAGGCGCCCTCGCGCACCGCATGGACGTGCACCGCGCCGCGGGCGCAGCGGCAGGCGTTGTCCAGCAGGTTGCCCAGCATTTCCTGCAGGTCCTGTTCTTCGCCGGCAAAGGCCAGGTCGGCGGGCATGTCGGCGGCGGCGATGTCCAGCCCGCGTTCGGCGTGCAGCGTGCCCATGACCCGCAGCAGGCCGGCCAGCAAGGGCTGCAAGGGCGTGCGCTGACCCGGCAGCCCTTGCGACGCGGCCACGCGGGCGCGCGCCAGGTGCCACTGGATGTGCCGCTGCGCCACCTGCACCTGCTCGGCCACCAGCGGCGCCAGGTCGTTGCCCGGTACCTGCGCGGCGGCGTTGCCCAGCACGGCCAGCGGCGTCTTGAGGGCGTGCGCCAGGTTGCCCGCCTGCGTGCGCGCGCGGCCCACCACCTCGGCGTTGCGATCGAGCACACCGTTGAAGTCGTCGATCAGCGGCTGCACCTCGGCTGGAAAGCGGCCTTCCAGCCGCGCCGTGCGCGCCTGGCGCACCTGCTGCAGCGCGCGCTGCATGGCCTTCAGCGGCGCCAGACCAACGGCCACCTGTGCCAGCGCAGCCAGCGCCAGCAAAGCGCCCAGGCCCGCGAGCGACGCGGCCAGCACGCCGTTGAAATCGTCCGCGGCGGCCAGGGCCTCGCGCGTGTCGGCCGCCACCATCAAGCGCCAGCGCGCCTGCGGCTGCTCGGGCACGGCCAGCGAACGTTCCACGATGCGCACCGCATGGCCCTGCGGCCCCAGGCCGTCGTGCGTGTGCAGGTCGCCGTCGGCCAGTGCATCGGCGCTCAGCGCCAGCTGCGTGTCCCACAGCGAGCGAGAGCGCAGCACGCCCACGCGCGTCTGCCCGCCCGGGCTCATTCGGTCGAGCTGCCAGTACAGGCCCGAGTACGGTTTGTCCAGGCGCGGATCTGACAGGCTGCGCGGGTCAATCAGAGGCTGACCCTGTGCGTCAAACTCCAGCCGCGCGGTCAGCTGGTCGAGCTGCAGCACCAGCGTGGTGTCGAACTGGCGCAGCACATGGTCGCGGAACAGGCCACCCAGCCAGGCGTGCGCGCCCGCCAGCGCCAGCGCCAGCGTGACCAGCGTGGCGCCCAGCAGCCGCAGCCGCAGCGAGCCCGGCCAGCGCCAGCCGCTGATCACGGCGCCACCAGCCGGTAGCCCAGGCCGCGCACGGTCTCGATCAGTTCCGGCGGGAGCTTCTTGCGCAACCGGCCCACAAACACCTCGATGGTGTTGGAGTCGCGGTCGAAGTCTTGCGCGTAGATGTGTTCGGTGAGTTCGGTGCGCGAGACCACCGTGCCCGGGCGGTGCATCAGGTAGTCCAGCACCTTGTATTCGTGGCTGGTCAGGGTGATCGGCTGGCCACCGAGCGTGACGCGGCCGCTGCGCGTGTCCAGCGCCAGCGCGCCGCATTGCAGCACCGGCGAGGCCAGGCCGCTGGCGCGGCGGATCAGCGCGCGCAGCCGGGCCAGCAGCTCCTCCATGTGAAAGGGCTTGGTCAGGTAGTCGTCTGCGCCGGCGTCGATGCCGGCCACCTTCTCGCTCCAGTTGTCGCGCGCGGTCAGGATCAGCACCGGCATGGCGCGGCCCGCGTCGCGCCAGCGCTTGAGCACCGACAGGCCGTCGAGCACCGGCAGGCCGAGATCGAGCACCACGGCGTCAAAGGCCTCGGTGTCGCCCAGGTAATGGGCGTCGCGGCCGTTGTCGGCTTCGTCCACCGCGTAGCCGGCCTCGGTCAGACCGGTGCGCAGCTGGGCCCGCAGGGTGGGTTCGTCTTCAACGATCAGGATGCGCATGGGCTGGAGGGGTTCAGGGCTGGGTGCGCTGCTCACGATCACGGCTGCGGTCGCGGTCACGGTCGCGGCGCTTGAGTACTTCGCCGCTGCGGGCATCAAGTTCGAGTTTGACCAGTCGGCCACCGCTCTGCAACAGCTTGACCTCGTAGATCCAGCGCCCGTCGTCCCGCTCCAGCTCCACCTCCAGCACCTGGCCGGGGTGTTCGCGTTCCAGGCGCTCCAGCACGGTCTTGAGCGGCAGCACCTGGCCGGCCTGCACCGCGTCGCGGGCACGGTCGTGGTCGCTGCTGCCCTGGGCACCCGTCGCGGCCATGGCCGCGGCCAGCACCAGGGCAAATGCAGCGGTGCGGAACGTGAAGGGACGGCTCTCTGGGGGCATGGACGGGATTGTGGCGTCCCGATTCTGAACGCCCGATGAACGCGCGCTTCAGGTGGCGTTCAAGCGCCGCTGGCCAGACTGCCTCCATCGCTCTCCCACACCCCGATCAAAGACCTATTTTCACGGAGCCCGACCGCCATGAAACCCATCCCCTCCTCGCTGCTGCTGGTCGCCACCCTGATAGGCAGCGGTCTTGGCATCGCCCAGGCCGCCGACACCACACCCGCCGCCCAGCAAGCGCACTGGAGTGCCCAGGCCGGCAGCCCCGGCAACGCCGCACGCGGTCAGAGTTTCTTCAACACCCAACACGGTGGTGAATGGTCGTGTGCCTCCTGCCACGGCACGCCGCCCACGAAAGACGGCAAGCACGCCAACACCGGCAAGGTGATCCCGCCGCTCGCACCCGCCTTCAACGCCAAGGCCTTCACCGACACCGCGAAGGTCGACAAGTGGTTCAAGCGCAATTGCAACGACGTGCTCAGCCGCGCATGCAGCGCCGCTGAAAAGGCCGATGTGCTGGCCTATCTGAACAGCCTGAAGTGAGCGCCGTCCTTTCCATCTGAATCACTTGGAGCACCCCATGACACTTTCTTCCACCTTCCTCCGCTGCCTGCTGGCCGTGGCCGCCGGGCTGACCCTGGCCTCTGCCGCACAGGCCGACGGTGACCGTGTGCTGCTGCGCAACGTGCCCGCTGCCTACACCCAGGAATGCGCGGCCTGCCACACCGGCTACGCGCCGGGCATGCTGCCCGCGCGCTCCTGGCAACGCATCATGACCGGGCTGGACAAGCACTACGGCACCGACGCGTCGCTGGACGCCGCCACCGTCAAACAGCTCAGCACCTGGCTGCAGACCAACGCCGGGACCACCAAGCGCGTGGCCGAGGCGCCGCCCGAAGACCGCATCACCCGATCCACCTGGTTCGTGCGCGAGCACGACGAGGTGGCGCCATCGGTCTGGAAGCTCGCCAGCGTCAAGAGCGCCGCCAACTGCGGGGCCTGCCACACCGGCGCCGACCAGGGCGACTACAGCGAACGCACCCTGCAGGCCCCGGCCGGGCTGGACGCCCGCCAGCGCCGCGCCTGGAACGACTGACACCCCAACCCTTCAGGAGCTGCCCCATGCAAGCCTCACCCACCCTCAACAGCGCCCCCGGTGCCGTCGCCAAGCCCTCTGCGCCCAGCGCGCCCGCGCCCCGCCGCCTGGTCACCGATGCGCCCACGCGCATGTTCCACGGGCTGTTCGCCCTGAGCTTTCTGGGCGCCTACCTCACCGCCGACGGCGAACACTTCCGCCTGCTGCACGTCACGCTGGGCTACACCATGGCCGGGCTGCTGGTTTTTCGCGTGCTGTACGGCCTGTTCGGCCCGCGTCAGGCCGGACTGGGCCTGCTGTGGCGCAAGCTCACCGGTCTGCCGGCCTGGCTGCGCTCGGTGCGCAGCGCTCCATCGCTGTCGGCCATCAACTGGCGGCAGGCGCAGAACCTGCTCATGGCGCTGGCCGTGTTCGCCCTTCTGGTCATGGTGGTACCGCTCACGCTCAGCGGATACGGCACCTACAACGACTGGGGCGACGTGCTGGGCGGCGACTGGCTGGAGGAGGTGCACGAGTTCTTTGGCGAAGCCTTCCTGTTCGTGGTGCTCGCCCACCTGGCGCTGATCGCGGGGCTGAGCCTGCTGCGCCGCAAGAACCAGGCGGCGCCCATGTGGAACGGCCGGGTCGATGGTCCCGGGCCGGATCTGGTGCAAAACAACCGCGTCTGGCTGGCCGCGCTGCTGTTGATCGCGGTGCTGGCCTACGGCGCCTGGGAGTGGCAGCAGTCGCCCAACGGGCTGGTATCAACCCAATCGCTCAGCGGTATGGCCACGGGCGGCGGTGAAGACCGCGACCGCGACGACGATTGACGACCTCGCCGCCAAGGTCAGGACCGGTTTCGGGGTGGCGTCTGTCGCTTCCATGAACGCCAGCTGAACGGCCTGTTCAGGTCGAATTCAGCACCACTTTTCAACAATGCCCACACGGTCGATTTCAACCGTGTTTCTTCAAAAAGGTCTTCATCATGCGCACGTCTCAAATCCTTTCTTCTCTGGTGGTGGCTTCGGTTCTCGCGACCGGTGTTGCAACGCTTCTGCCCGCCGTGGCACAAACCTCGCAGCCGCCTGCCGCGGCCGTGGACGCAGCGCCAAAAGGCAAACCGCTGACGATCGCCCAAGTCCTGGACAAACTGGAAGCTGCCGGCTATCGCAACATCCAGAAGGTCGAAGCCCAGCGCAACGGGTTCGAGGTCTATGCCACGAACCGCGAAGGCCAGCGCGTGGAACTCGATGTGGACAGCATCACCGGGCAGGTGAAGCGCTCCAAGGCGAAGGACCAGGACGACAAAGACCGCAGCAACAAGGGCTCCAGGAGCGAGACCGGCACCGGTCCGCGCTGACCGCGTTGCGGACCCGCAGCGCCTGGCCCTGGCCGATGAATGAAAAGGAAAACGACATGAACTGTTATCTCTGCGTGGTCTGCGGACTGGTGTACGACGAAGCGGCGGGCTGGCCTGAAGAAGGCATTGCGCCCGGTACCCGCTGGGCCGATGTGCCGGCCGGGTGGCGTTGTCCGGAGTGCGGCGTGGGCAAGGCCGACTTCGTGATGGTCCCGGCCTGACGGCGCCTGTCGGGCGGTTTCCTACAATCAGGGGGTTCGATCCCGGCGGCTCGCGCCAGCCGGGTTTGCCTTCCACCGCCCAACCGGACCCGCCATGTCATTCATCCGCTTCTCCGACCTCTGTGCCCAGGGCAAAGCCCGTGGCCAACGCGTCTTCATCCGCGCCGACCTGAACGTGCCGCAGAACGACGCGGGCGAGATCACCGAAGACACCCGCATCCGAGCCAGCATCCCCGCCATCCAGATGGCGCTGGACGCCGGCGCAGCCGTGATGGTGACCAGCCACCTGGGGCGGCCGGTCGAAGGCGAGTTCAAGCCCGAAGACTCGCTCGCCCCGGTGGCCGCCCGCATGGGCCAGCTCATGGGCCGCAGCATCCGCGTGGTCGCCAACTGGGTGGAAGGCGATTTTTCCGTCGCGCCCGGTGAGGTGGTGATGCTGGAGAACTGCCGCCTGAATGTGGGCGAGAAAAAGAACAAGCCCGAACTCGCGGCCAAGCTCGGCAAGCTCTGCGACATCTTCGTGCACGACGCCTTCGGCACCGCGCACCGCGCCGAAGGCACGACCTACGGCATCGCCGAGACCGCGCCGATCGCCTGCGCCGGCCCGCTGCTGGCGGCCGAGATGGACGCGATTTCCAAGGCGCTGGCCAACCCGAAACGCCCGCTGATCGCCATCGTCGCCGGCAGCAAGGTCAGCACCAAGCTGACCATCCTGCAGGCGCTGGCCAAGAACGTCGATGGTCTGATCGTCGGCGGTGGCATCGCCAACACCTTCATGCTGGCCGCAGGTTTGAAAATTGGCAAAAGCCTGGCCGAGCCCGACCTGGTGGGTGAAGCCAAAGCCGTGATCGAGGCCATGAAAGCGCGCGGCGCGGCCGTGCCCATTCCCACCGACGTGGTGACCGCCAAGACCTTCAGCCCCGACGCCGTGGCCACGGTGAAGGCCGCCAACGAGGTGGCCGACGACGACCTGATCCTGGACATTGGCCCAGAGACCGCGGCGCTGTTGGCCGAGCAGCTGAAAAAGGCCGGCACCATCGTCTGGAACGGCCCGGTGGGCGTGTTCGAGTTCGCCGCGTTCGAGAACGGCACCAAGGTCATTGCGCAGGCCATTGCCGAGAGCAGTGCCTTCAGCATCGCCGGCGGTGGCGACACGCTGGCGGCGATCGCCAAGTACGGCATCGAGAAGCAGGTGGGCTACATCTCCACCGGCGGCGGCGCCTTCCTGGAAGTGCTGGAAGGCAAGACGCTGCCGGCGTTCGAGATCCTGGCCCGGCGCGCGGGCTGATCCAGCGTCAGACACACACCCAGCAAAAGGGCGGCCCGCGGGCCGCCCTTTTTTGTGGTTTGTCGGCGCGAGCGCTTCAGGATGCCTTGACCTTTTGCAGCAGCGCGCGCACCTCTTCGCGGCGGCCCTGGTCGGCCAGCGCGCGGCCCGGCCGGTCGGGTGCGGCCAGGGCTTTCTGCAGGTGGGCGGTGGCCTCGGGCGCCTGGCCGTTGTCGAGCAGGTATTCGGCGTAGAAGAAGTTGGGGTCGATGCCCTGCGGGTTGATCGTCAGCGCTTTTTGCAGCAGCTCGGCGGCCTTCTTCTTGTCACCAAAGCCGATCGGCCAGCCCGGCACCTTGTAGTACAGCACGCCCAGGCTGTTGTAGGCCGAACCGTCCAGGGCCTTGCCGTCGATCTGGATCGCCTGCTCGTACAGCGCCTTGGCCTGTTTGACCAGCGGCAGCGCGCCCAGGCCGCCTTTTTCGCCCGCCCAGGAGCTGACGATGATGCCTTCCCAGATCAGCGTTTCGGCCTTGCCGGCGTGGGCCTTGCTCAGGGCGCTGGCGCGCGCGGCCAGGGCTTCAAAGCGCTTTTCGCGCTCGGCGGCGGGCGCCTGGTAGCGGATGTTTTCCCAGCCTTGCTGCAATTCCTGCACCGCGTCGTCCACGCCGGCGGCGTGGGCTGGCAGGGTGATGGTCAGGCCCAGGCTGGCGCTGGCCAGCAGGGCGGCGGCGGCGCCGATCCAGCGGCGGCGTTGGAGATGCAAGGTGTTCATGTGGCGTGTCCTTTCAGTGGGGTGATGTCGTTCGGTATCGATGTTGGGGTGGGGGTGGGCAGGCTGTCGCGGTGGCGGCGGAAGCTGCCGTCCAGCCACTGCGGCACCAGGGCGTTCAAGCGCACAGCCAGCTTTTCGGGAAAGCCGAGAAAGCGTTCGGCCGTGCCGTCCTGCAGCAGCCGCAAGATCTCGCTGGCCACCACGTCGGGCGTGTCCTGCGCGGTGCCGGTGGCCTGGTTGTAGTGGCGCACGGCCGGGTCGTTGAAGCCGGTGTCGGTGCTGCGCGGGCCGATGTATTGCACCTTCACGCTGGAGCCTGACAACTCCCGGCGCAGCGCCTGCGCAAACCCGTGCAGGCCGAACTTGCTGGCGCTGTAGACGCTGAACCCCGGCAGGCCGATGCTGCCGAGCACCGAACCCACGAACACCAGTTGCGCGGCCGGCAGGCTTTGCAGCCGGGGCAGCAGCGCCTGCGTCAGCAGCATGGGCGCGAGCAGGTTGGTCTGCAGCACGGCGTCGATCTCGCCCGCGTCCAGCGCGCCCAGGCGGCCAAAGGCGGGCAGGCCTGCGTTGTGGATCACCACGTTGCAGTCCAGCCGCTGGGCTTCGCGGGCCAGCAGGGCGCGGTCACCGGCCCGGTTGATGTCGGCCTGCGCCCAGCGCACGCGGCGGGTGTCCGCACCCGCCTGCACCAGTTGCTGGGCCTGTTGTTCCAGCCGCTCGGCCGAGCGGCCCACCAGCAGCACCGCCGCACCGGCGGCCAGCAACGCGCGGGCGGTGGCCTGGCCAATGCCGCCGCTGGCGCCGGTCAGCAGCGCCCGGGCTTCGGTGGGCTTCATGCGGGCACTCCCTGGGCGGCCGTGTGTGTGGTGGCGGCCGCCACCTGCGGCAGCGGCAGACCTCGGAACACGTCGGCGTACAAGCGGAAGAAGGCGCGCGCCGCGTGCACGATGGCGGCCTGGTCTTGGGGGTCTTCGATGCGCTCCATCAGCAGCGCAAAGTGGGCGGTGTGTTCCTGGTCCAGCGTGCCGTGCGAGCGCAGGTAGCTGAAGGCGGCATCGGGCAGACCCAGCCCGCTCTGGATGCGGTCGGCCGCCATCAGCGCCAGCGCCACGCTGGTGCCTTCGAGCACATGCACCATGCCAAAAAAGCCCAGCGGGTTGCCGCGCGCGATGGTGTCGTAGGCGTAGGCCACCATCACCTCGGTGGCGTGGCTGGGGCGGCCCTGGCGCACCGCTTCGGCGTCCACACCGCAAGCGCGCAGGTCGTCCAGGATCCATTCGTCATGGCCCTGTTCTTCCTCCACGTACTCGTCCATCGCGTCGTACAGCCACACATGGTGCGCCGGCAGCGCGGCCTTGCAGGCTTTGAGCAAGGGCACGGTGTGCTTGACGTGGTGGTAGGCCTCGGTGAGGAAAGCGATGTAGCTGGGCAAAGACACCTGTCCTTGCAGCGCGCCCTGGATGATGGGCACGCTGAGCAGCCCGCCTCGCGCGGTATCGGTCTGTTGCAGCAACTGGGTGTGAAAGCTCATGGGGTTCTCCGGAAAGTCAGGTGGGGGCCAGGGCCGGGCGGTTGCTCGGCGCGGCCGTCGGGGCGTGGTTCGGTTCCGCGTTCAGCTCGGCGGCGTGCAGGTCAAAAACGGCCTGGCGCTGCGGCCGCCCGTTGGCGGTGGCCAGACCAGTGGCGGGGCTGAAGTCGGCGCGGGCGCGCACCCAGTGGCCGATGCGGGCGTAGTCGGGCAGGCTGGCGTTGGTGGCCTGCACGGCGGCCTGCAGCTGCGCGTCGCTGGCGTCGGGCCGCAGCGGCCAGAGCACGGCGCTCAGCGCAGGCTGGGCCTCGCCAAACACCACCGCCTGGGCCACGGCCGGGTCGCTGCGCAGCGCGGTTTCCACCCACTCGGGCGACACGTTGCGGCCGTACGCGGTGATGAGCACATGGCGCAAGCGACCGCGCACATGCAAGAAACCATCGGCGTCCAGCTCGCCCACGTCGCCGGTGGCCCACTCGGCAGGCGCTGGTGTGGCGTCGCCCAGGTAGCCGCTCATCAGGCTGCCGGCCACGTGAATCTGACCGTGTGCATCCACGCGCAGGCGGGTGTGCGGCAGGGCCCGGCCAGCGCTGCCGGGCCGGTCGGCGCCGGGCAGGTTCAGCGTCTGCACCGAAGCGCCTTCGGACAGGCCGTAGCCCTCGTAGGCCGGAATGCCCACCGCCCGCGCGGCGGTGATGAGCTGTTCGCCCACCGCCGCGCCGCCCACGGCGACCATGCGCAGGCTGGCGGGTGCGCGCTGGCCGGTGGCCGCCAACCAGCCGGCCCAGGCGCGCAGCATTTGCGGCAGCAAGATCAGGCTGTTGGGTGCGTGCGGCACCACGGCGGCGTGGAAGGTGGCGGGATCAAAGCGCGATGAACCTTGCAGGCCCAGGCTGGCCAGCGGCGGCACCACGCATTCGGCACCCCGCGCCAGCGGTGCCATGACGCCGGCGATGTTCTCCAGCAGCACCGCCAGTGGCAGCGCACACAGGTGGCGGCGGATGTCCAGCGGCGCCAGCGCCTGCACCAGGCCCTGCGCCACGCGGTCCATGGCGGCGCCGCTCAGGCACACACCCTTGGGGTTGCCGGTGGTGCCCGATGTGAAGGTGATCTTGCGCGTGTCCGGCGGCATGGGCACGGCGCGGCCGGGCAGGCGCAGGCGCACCAGCGCGTCGGGGCCGACCTGCAGGGGCAGCGAGGGCGCGGCGGGCCAGTGAGCGGCCAGGGCTGGCGTGGTGACCAGCGCGTCGGCGCCACTGGCCTGCAACGCGTGGCCGATTTGTTCGGGCGTGAAGAACACCGGCAGCGGCACGTGCACCAGACCGGCCTGGGCCAGCGCCCGGTCCAGCAGCACCCAGGCGGCGCCGTTGTCCAGCAGCGTGGCCACGGTGCGCAGGCCCTGGGTTTGCAGGGTCTTGGTGAGCCGGGTGGCGTGTGCGTCCAGTTCGGTGTGGGTCAGCTGGAAGCCGTCCTCGGTGAGGGCGGGGCTCTGCGGAGAAAGCGGCGTGTTCATACCGTGGTTTCCCCGGCGCCAGGCTGGCTGGCGCGGCGGCCCATGAGCCGCAACGCGGCCTGCAGGCGGCCGGCCAGTACCACCGGACGGTGTTCGTAGTAGCGGCCCCAGGCAGCCAGGTCGTCGCCCACGGCGGCCGGGTCGGCCTGGCCCAGTGCCAGCGGCGTCACGCCCAGCCGCACGAACAGGTGGCGCAGCTCCTGGGTCAGGGTGCTCACCACCCATTCGGTCACGCGGTGGTCCGGTTGCTGTGCCAGGTGCTGGCCCAGCAACAAGATAAGGCGGCGGCCTTCGCCGGCGCGGTCGGCTGCCAGGTGGCCCACTTCCACAACGCCGCGCCGCGCCACCGGCGCGCCGTGTTGTGCGCCCAGCAGGTCTTCGATCGGGGCGCTCAGGTAGCGCTCCAGGAACAGCGGACCGGCGTCTGCAAAGCGGTAGCCTGCCGCAGCCACGATGTCACCGCTGAGCGGGTCATGCAGGCTCACCAGGCAGGGCGCAAACTGCTGCACACAAGCGCCGAAGCGTTGCGCATAGATGCGGGCAATGAAGGCCTGCACCGCGCCGCGCCCGGGGTCGTCTGCACCGTGCACCTGCAATGTATTCCCGCCAGCGCGGTGCGTGGGGCATTCGGGCGCCGCGTGGCGCAACAAGGAAAGGGTCATGGCAAACGCTCCAGGGTCGTTTCCCCGTCCTGGCGGGATGGGGTCTGGGAGCGATGGTGATGACGCTGGCTTAAGGGATCCTTAGGCCGGTTGTTGGGGCGGATCGGTGCATGCGAAGTGGGTGATCACCGGGGGCCAAGCTTGCCTTTGTCAGCCCATCAGCGTTTTCGTGTGGGCATGCGCAGCACCACCCAGGCACCGACCGCGGCTGTGGCCAGCAGCACCAGCTGTATGGCCACGCGCCCGTGAAAACTCCAGATGGACAAGCTCACCATCACCGCCATCGACAGCACCGCCACCGTCTTGCTGCGCCGCGTCAGGCTGCGGTCGCGTTCCCAGTCGCGCAGCATCGGTCCCATCCAGCGGTGGTTCAGCATCCAGCGGTGCAGGCGCGGCGAGGCCTTGGCGTAGCAGGCCGCTGCCAGCAGCATGAAGGGGGTGGTGGGCAGGCCCGGCAGCAGCACCCCCAGCAGCCCCAGAGCGAGTGACAGCGAGCCGGCCAGCCACAGCAGGCCGCGCACCACACGCAGGCGTTGCCAAGGGTCCGGGTTCACAGACGCCACCAGCCGAGCGGATGCCGTGCCAGCGCCACCGACACCATGAAAGCCAGCACCGTGAGCGCCAGCAGGCCAAAGGCGAACTTGTGCCCCCGCGTGCGCCCGCGCTTGAGTGCGAACGTGCCCAGCCCGATGTAGACCACCAGCAGGCCCAGTTTGGTGCCCAGCCAGGGCTGGTGCAGCGGGTGCAGATGCAGCAACCACCACAAGGCGATGCCAGCGCTCAGCAGCGCCGTGTCGATCACCACGCTCAGCCGGCGCGACAGGCGCTGCATGGGCCAGCGCAAACCCGCCAGAACGCCCAGCCAGCGCAAGAAAAACAGGCCAGCGCTCAGCGTGACCAGACCGATGTGGGCGTGGAGAAGGCCAGGGTAGAGGGTGCCGAAAAGTGAAGCCTGCATGGGTGGGCGCGGGTCGTGGGGCGGTGGTGTGACGGCATTGTCCGCCAACCCGCTGATGTGCCCGGTGCACCGGGCGCCCGGTTCAGAGAATCTTCTTGCGCAGCGCAGCGCTGAGCCGCACCACCAACACCACGAGCGCAAAGATGGCCAGGATGAGGGTGGCGGCTTCGTCGTCGTGGAACAGATCCATCGCCACCGTCAACGCAATGCCGATCCCACCGGCCCCCACCAGACCGAGCGCGCCCGCGGGTACGCGCCGCACCTGGGCAACGACGCCTGCCGCTGCGCCATGCCGCTCGCTCTCTGCCGTGGCGGGCCGCACGATGGCCGCCGCGGGGCGAATCGATTCAGTCGGTGAGGGTCGGGTAGTCGGTGTAGCCTTCAGCGCCGCCACCGTAGAAGGTGTTTTTGTCCGGCGTGTTGAACGGGCCACCGGCCTTCAACCGTGCCACCAGATCCGGGTTGGCGATGTAGGCCTTGCCGAAAGCCACCAGGTCGGCACCGTTGGCCAACGCCTGCTCGGCCAGCGGCAGGTCGTAGCCGTTGTTCACCATCCAGGCACCCTGGCCGCCCGCTGCGCGGTAGGCGGATTTCAATGCCGCGTAGTCGAAGGGGCGCTCGGGCAGTTCGCGCGGGCCGCCGGTGGCGCCTTCGATGATGTGCACATAGGCCAGGTGATGCGGAGCCAGTTTGCGGACCACGTACTCGAACAGCGGCTGCGGATCGGCGTCCACCACGTCGTTGGCCGGCGTCACCGGCGAGAGGCGGATGCCGGTGCGTGCGCCGCCGATGGCGTCCGTGACGGCGGCCACCACTTCGAGCAGCAGGCGTGCGCGGTTGGTGATGCTGCGGCCGTAATCGTCGGTGCGCTGGTTGCTGCCGGTTTTCAGGAACTGGTCGATCAGGTAGCCATTAGCGGCGTGGATTTCCACCCCGTCGAAGCCGGCGGTGATGGCGTTCATCGCTGCGTGGCGGTAGTCCTGCACGATACCGGGGATTTCCTCGGCGTCGAGCGCGCGCGGCTCGGAGGTGTCGACGAAGGTCGGCACGCCGTCCTTGATCAGCACGGTCTTGGTGTGGGCGCGGAGGGCCGAGGGCGCAACCGGCTTCTGGAAGTGGGGCTGCAGGTCGGTGTGCGAGACGCGGCCCACATGCCAGAGCTGGGTGACGATTTTGCCGCCAGCGGCGTGCACCGCTTTCGTCACGCGCTTCCAGCCATCGAGCTGCTCGGTGCCATACAGGCCGGGCACGTCGGCGTAGCCCTGGCCTTGCTGGGTGATGGCAGTGGCTTCGGTGATCAGCAGGCCGGCACTGGCGCGCTGCGCATAGTACTCGGCCATCAGCGGCGTCGGGATGGCGTCGGGCGCGCGGTTGCGGGTGAGCGGCGCCATGACGATGCGGTTGGCGAGGTGCAGGCCGCCGGCTTGTAGGGGGTCGAAAAGGGTGGTCATGGTTCAACAGAAAATGGAAACGAAGGGTACAGCCTACGGCCAAACCGGCGCGCCTGCCAGCAACCGCTGGACAAGGCCCGGGCGCGGGACGGTTTTGTGGCCGCCGCGCTGCACGCCCTGTGCTTCAGGTCTGCCAACGGATGCGTGAAGGCTTTGCAAGAGGTTCGCCTTTCTGTTGGATCGGCTGCCGTCCCGGTCACGAGGTCACGGGTTGACGATCCGCGAAAAGCAGGGGCGGCTAACGAAGGTGCGGCGGTGTGCGCATCTGCTCGGGCGTGGTGAAGTAGGCTGAAGACGCGCCCATGCGCGCGCGTGCCCGCTCCAGTTCGTGGCGCGCCACGCTGCGCAGGTGGACTTCGTCGGGCCCGTCGAGCAGGTGCAGGGCGCGGCCCCAGGTCCAGAACTGCGCCAGCGGCGTGTCGGGTGACAGGCCCATGGCGCCGAAGATCTGCATGGCTCGCTCCACCACGCGCGTCTGCAGGCCCGCGGCCACCACCTTGATCGCGGCCACCTGCGCGCGCAAGGCGGCGGGCTCGGTGCGCTCCGGGTGGTCGAGCAGCCAGGCGCAGCGCAGCACCAGCAGGCGCGCCTGGTCGATCTCGATGCGCGACAGCGCGATCCACTCCTGCACGTTGGCGTAGTCGGCCAGGTATTTGCCGAAGGTCCGGCGCTCCAGCGCGCGTTCGGTGGCGAGTGCCAGCGCCAGCTCGCACTGGCCGATGGTGCGCATGCAGTGGTGCACGCGGCCAGGCCCCAGCCGCGCCTGCGCCATCGCAAAGCCTTCGCCCCAGCCGCCGAGCAGGTGGTCGGCCGGCACGCGCACCTGGCGGAACACGATCTCGCCATGCCCCTCGGGCGCGTGGTGGTGCACCACGCTGATGTTGCGCACCACGTCCACGCCCGGCGTGTCCAGCGGCACCAGCACCATGCTGTGCTGGTGGTGCCGGGTCTCGGCCGCGGCGCTGTGATCGGGCGCGTTGCGCGCCATCACGATCATCAGCCTGCAATGCGGGTGCGCCACGCCGGTGATGAACCACTTGCGGCCGTTGAGCACGAGGTCGTCGCCCTCGCGCCGCACCGTGGTCTGCAGGTTGGTCGGGTCCGACGAGGCCACGTCGGGTTCGGACATGGCGAAGGCGGATCGGATCGTTCCATGGAGCAGCGGCGTGAGCCACTGCGTGCGCTGCGCGGATGTGGCGAAGCGGTGCAGCAGCTCCATGTTGCCGGTGTCGGGCGCGCTGCAGTTGAACACCTCGGCCGCCCAGTGCAGTTGGCCCATCGCCTCGGCCAGCGGCGCGTAGTCGAGGTTGCCCAGCCGGGTGCCGGGCTCGTCTTCGCGCAGCCCGGGCAGGAACAGGTTCCACAGCCCTTCCTCGCGCGCCAGGGCCTTCAGGTCTTCGAGGAAGGGTGGCGGGTAGTCCCCCTGCTGCACCGCCTGGTGCCAGGCCGCGTTGTGCGGCAGCAGGTAGGTCTGCATGAAGGTCTCCAGCTGCTGCTGGAGCGCCTGCGCCCGGGGGCTGTGATCGAAGTCCATGCCGGGATTCTTCAGGCTCGGCGCGGTCCTGTCAGAACGCGCGTGACAGCCGCACCCGGTTGACGCAGATCAAGCCGGTGAAAGGCCTGAAACCGCGTTGGAAGCTGCGTCGACCTTGCGTCAAATCAAACTACCTATGGTGTCTGGCGGGTATCTTGAACACCATAGGTAGTGTTTTTGATCCAGGAGGCGAGAGCTATGAAAGATGCGATGGTGGTCAGTCTTCCAAGGGAGGTGATCAAGCGTTCGGGCCTGCGCGAGGCCTTCGATGCCGACAAGATCCGGTCCGCGCTGGCGCGGGCCGGCCAGGCCAGCGGCGAGTTCGACGGCGCCGAAGCCGCGCTGTTGTGTGCCCAGGTGGTCAAGGTGCTGATCCACCGCTTCAAGGGTGCGCCGCCCGGCATCGAGCCGATCCAGGACGTGGTCGAACAGACGCTGATCGCGGCCAACCACCTCCAGACCGCGCGCGCCTACATCGTCTACCGCGAGCAGCACGCCACGCTGCGCGCCGACCAGCAGACGCTGGTGGATGTGGAATCGTCGATCAACGAGTACCTCACGCGCGCCGACTGGCGCGTGAACGCCAACGCCAACCAGGGCTATTCGCTGGGCGGGCTGATCCTGAACGTGGCGGGCAAGGTCACGGCCAACTACTGGCTCTCGCACGTGTACACGCCCGAGATCGGGCAGGCGCACCGCGAGGGCGACCTCCACATCCACGACCTCGACATGCTCAGCGGCTACTGCGCGGGCTGGTCGTTGCGCACCCTGCTCAACGAAGGCCTCAACGGCGTGCCGGGCAAGGTGGAGTCGGGGCCGCCGAAACACATGTCCTCGGCCGTGGGGCAGATCGTGAACTTCCTGGGCACGCTGCAGAACGAGTGGGCCGGCGCGCAGGCCTTCTCGTCGTTCGACACCTACATGGCGCCCTATGTGCGCCAGGACGGCATGGATTACGCGGCCGTGCGCCAGTGCATCCAGGAGCTGATCTACAACCTCAACGTGCCCTCGCGCTGGGGCACGCAGACGCCCTTCACCAACCTCACCTTCGACTGGGTCTGCCCCGACGACCTGCGCGAGCAGGTGCCGGTGATCGCCGGGCAGGAAATGCCGTTCTGCTACGGCGATCTGCAGGCCGAGATGGACCTGATCAACCGCGCCTACATCGAGGTGATGACCGAGGGCGACGCCAAGGGGCGGGTCTTCACCTTCCCCATCCCCACCTACAACATCACGCCCGATTTCCCCTGGGAGAGCGAGAACGCGCGGCGCCTGTTCGACATGACGGCCAAGTACGGCCTGCCGTACTTCCAGAACTTCATCAACTCCGAGCTGCAGCCGAACATGGTGCGCTCCATGTGCTGCCGCCTGCAGCTTGATCTGCGCGAGCTGCTCAAGCGCGGCAACGGCCTGTTCGGCAGCGCCGAGCAGACCGGCAGCCTGGGCGTGGTCACGGTGAACTGCGCGCGCCTGGGGCATCTGCACGCGGGCGACGAGGCCGGCCTGCTGGCCGCGCTCGACCGCCTGCTGGCGTTGGGCCAACAGAGCCTGGAGACCAAGCGCAAGCTGATCCAGCGCCTGATGGACCAGGGCCTGTTCCCGTACACCAAACGCTACCTGGGCACCCTGCGCAACCACTTCAGCACCCTGGGCGTGAACGGCATCAACGAGATGGTGCGCAACTTCACTGGCGACGCGCACGACATCACCACCGACGACGGCCACGCCTTCGCGCTGCGCTTCCTCGACCACGTGCGCGAACGCATCGTGGCCTTCCAGGAGGAGACCGGCCACCTGTACAACCTGGAGGCCACGCCCGCGGAGGGCACCACCTACCGCTTCGCCCGCGAAGACCGCAAGCGCTGGCCCGCCATCCTGCAGGCCGGCACGCCCGAGCAGCCCTACTACACCAACTCGTCGCAGCTGCCCGTGGGCTTCACCGACGACCCGTTCGAGGCGCTGGAGCGCCAGGCCCCGCTGCAGCGCAAGTACACCGGCGGCACCGTGCTGCACCTGTACATGGGCGAACGCCTGAGCAGCGGCGAGGCCTGCCGCGCGCTGGTGCAGCGCGCGCTGACGAACTTCCGCCTGCCCTACATCACCGTCACCCCCACCTTCTCCATCTGCCCCACCCACGGCTACCTCGCGGGCGAGCACCCGTTCTGTCCGGTCTGCGACGCTGAGAAGCTGGCCGCCAAACGCCAGCTGCAGGCCGCTTGATGCCCCGTCTTTCAACCACCCCAAAAGGAAACACCCATGAACACATCCACCCCATCGGTCGTCAGGTCAACGGCCGCTGAGATTTCCCTGCGCGACGACGAACGCCAGCCCTGCGAGGTCTGGACCCGCGTCATGGGCTACCACCGGCCGGTCAGCAGCTTCAACCGGGGCAAACAGGGCGAACATGCCGAACGCCGATTCTTTGCCGAGCCGGTCGCCCGCGCCTGAGGTCGCGGGCACCGCCGCACCACCACCCGCGACCCGTGGTTCGCAGGCGCTGCGCATCGGCGGACTCACGCGGCTGACCGGGGTTGATTTCCCGGGCCGGCTGGCGGCGGTGGTGTTCCTGCAGGGCTGTCCGTGGCGCTGCGTGTACTGCCACAACCCGGGGCTGCTCGACGCCGCGGTTCCGGGGGCCCTGTCGTGGCAGGCGGTGCACGGCTTCCTGCGGCAGCGCCGCGGGCTGCTCGACGGCGTGGTGTTCTCGGGCGGCGAGCCCACGCTGCAGGCGGCGCTGGGCCCGGCCCTGGCCGAGGTGCGCGCGCTCGGTTTTGCCACCGGCCTGCACACCGGCGGCATGTACCCCGAGCGACTGCAGCGGGTGTTGCCGCAGCTGGACTGGGTCGGGCTGGACATCAAGGCGCCGCAACACCGCCACGACCAGGTCACCGGCACACGTGGCGGTGGCGCGCGCGCGGCACGCAGCCTGCGCCTGCTGCAGCACAGCGGGGTGGCGCTGGAGTGCCGCACCACCTGGCACGCCGGCCTGTTCGGGCGGGACGACCTGTTCCGCCTGGCCGACGCGCTGGCCGCGCAGGCGGTGTCGCACTGGGTGCTGCAGACCTGCCGCAGCCCGGGCCTGGCTGCCCCGGTGCTCGACGCGGAGGACCTGGCCGCCCTGGCCGCGCGGTTTGCCCGGTTCGAATGCCGCTGAAGCGTCGCCCTGGCGGGCGGCTCAGCCCAGCACGACCCAGTGGTTGTCGGGCGCCATGGCGCCGGGCCAGGCCAGCATGGCCGGTGGCAGGGCCGGGTGCCAGAAGCCGACCCCGCGGCTCGCGCCCATCAGCACCCCGCCGCTTCCCGGCCAGGGCGCCAGCGCGCAGGGTTCGGTGAGCCGTGCGATGGTGGTCCAGCGGTCCGGTGCGTCGGGGTGCCAGAGCAGGCCTTCGTGGCTGCGCTGGCCGCTCACGATGAAGCCACCACCGGGACCGGGCGCGATGTCGCCCGCGTAGCCATTCCCGGCGATGCTGCGGCTGGCCAGCCGCAGGTCCTGCCCGTCCCAGAGCGCCAGCACGGGCGCGTCGCGGCGCTGGGCGGCCTCGTCGTGTTCGGCCTGCAGCGCGATGCCCAGCAGCGGCGCGCGCGCCGGTGTTCCGTCGCCGGGGCCCACCGGCAGGCCCCAGGCCACATGGCGCAGGCTCAGGCGCGGGTCGCCCAGCCGCCACTGACCCAGCAGCGCGCCGCTCCGCGGCTCCAGCCGCACCAGCGACGGGTCCATGGCCTCCAGCCGGGTTTTCTGGCCGCTGGCGGTGCGCGGAATGCCACCGTTGACGACCAGCAGCGCCCCGCCAGCGTCCAGTGCCATGTGGTGCGGGTCCAGGCCGTGGCTGGGCCATTGCGCGACCCGTTGCAGCGTGCGGTGGTCGCGCACACCGATCCAGCCACGGCCGTCGCGGGTGTCGGTTTCGGTGGTGTAGAGCCACTGCCCGTCGGCGCTCGCCAGCACGTGGCCACCCAGGGTGCGGTGCGGGGTTTCGGCGTCGATCAGGTGCCGGGTCTGCAGCTCACCCAGTGGGTCGCAGCGCAGCAGCCAGCGGCCGGGCCGGGTGGCGACGGCGAGGAAACCGCCGCTGGGCTCGGCCAGCAGACCGTGGGCACGCCCCTGCACCGGCAGGTGGGCGGCCACGCGCACCTCGCGCGCAGCCCAGTCGAGTTCAAGCACACCCACCTGGTCGCAGTCGCGGCCGCAGTCGGAGGTGTTGCCGTGGCTGCGCCAGGCGGCGGCCAGGCGCACCCGGGATGGCAGGGGTGGGGCTCCGATCGTGTCGGAAGGGGCGGTGTCGCTTTGCGCCAGGGTCGGGGCGCTGACGGCGCCCGAGGCCAGCAGCCAGGCGGTGTGGCGCAGCAGGGTGCGGCGGTGCAGGTCGGTGCTCATGGAGGCAGGCAGAAGTGAGGGGAGGGGCCGGACAACAGCGTCCGTGAGCATCTTGGTCATTGGCTCCGGCCGGAACCTTGATGTGGGTCAATTGAATGATATTGATTCTTGTTTAGCATCGCCCTGCATTCAGCCATCGGGCTGTCTCACCACCCTAAGGATCACCACATGAACCACCCGTTGCTCGCGATCGCCCTGGCGGGCGCTGTCCTGTTCTCCCTGCCGTCCCATGCCAAGGAATTCCCGATCGGCACGCCGCACAAGGTGGCCGGCATGGAGATCGCCGCGGTCTACCTGGCACCGGTCAAGATGGAGCCCGAGGGCATGATGCGCAAGGCCGAGGCCTCGGACATCCACCTGGAAGCCGACATCCACGCGCTCAAGGACCACCTGTTAGCGGCGGTCAGTTTCCGCGTAAATCTGGTGTCGGCAAGCAGTCGGACGCGGTCATCCGCGGCAGTCAGCTGAATGCCTTGAACTTCCTTTGAGTTGAATGGGGGGTGCCCGTTCTGCAGGGC
>Ga0208242_100245_pt1 | contig 57007 bp, 54 predicted proteins | sample SubbioAug_CSW13A_FD_184825 | JGI IMG/M metagenome (GOLD analysis project Ga0208242, IMG submission 184825) | Serpentinite rock and fluid subsurface biosphere microbial communities from McLaughlin Reserve, California, USA - CR12Aug_CSW13A (SPAdes) | ecosystem: Environmental > Terrestrial > Deep...
GAATCTGTTCCATATTTAAATTAAGATTGATTTGGGTCATAGAATTTGTCCTTATGTGGTGTCGTTACTAACATAATAGCAGACTTCTATGGCCTTTTTACTTTTACACAATTATACGGACTCTATCTAGTGATAACAAAAGAAATTTAATAAGTAAAGCTACTGTATGGAATGAGTTCTAAGGAATGAAAAAAACTACAAAGAAAACCGCTCTTTAATCATCTTAGCAACGATTTCAGCAGATATATCTGTATTATCTATTTTCACATAGTGTTCAAAAGTGATTTCGCCATCATAACTTACACATCGATGTTGGTTATCATCTCTAATCAAACGCTGATTAGATTCTTCAATACTGCGCTTTGAGGGCTTATGAGTTAATCGATTTTCAGTCGCATTTCTTTGTAAGCGAACATCTTGTGGCGCAAAAAGCTCTACATAATATACATCCGCATTATGCTTTTTAAATATCCCTGTGACATGAGTAAGATAGTCCCAATCTGATTGCATATCAAAGGCCATCATCATCGTAAATATCATTCCATAGGAACCAGAAGCTGCAAAATCTTCAAAGATGACTTCTCGTAGTCTTTGAATGGTAGAGGCTTTAAAATAACCAAAGACCTCTATCACAGGTTCTATGCTCATATGATTATGAAATAATCGAAGATCTGTAATCTTCATAAGTTCTTGACCTACAGTCATCTTTCCAACTGCTGCATCACCAAGTAAGACTATTAATTTCATGGTATGAGATCCTCGCTTTTTAGATTAGGTAGATTAATATGATCTTCACTGTTGAACTAGTGATTTAAACCAAATTATCTTAGTATGTCTTCAACAATCAACATTTCCAAAACTCTCGCTTCACGCTCAATCATGTTTTGATCCTTTGGGCCATGAGGATTATTCCGATTTGTACTTATCGCAATTGTTGGATGTACGTATGTTAAAGTAAAGTGTTCTTCAGCTTCATAATCATCTAGGTTTTGTAAACCAATAGTCGCTTTTACATCACAAAGGTAGTAGAAGTTGTCTTGAATGAAAACATCTTCTTTTTCCCCTTTTTGAATACGATGGACATATCCATATTCTTGAATTGACGTTGGAATAATCGATAGTCCTGTTTCTTCGAAGGTTTCTCTTATGAGTGCTTCTTTCTTACTTTCACCCTCCTCAATACCTCCACCTGGAAATTTATAGTAATCGAATTTTCTGCTGTAGATCAAAGCAACTTGTTGTTCCTTAATAATTATACTTCGTACGGAGTGTCTGACATGGTGTTGACCATGAATATCATAGTCATTTGTATCAATTTCAAATAGCAGTCTCATGATTCCTCCGTATTAATCGTAAAGATTACTTATGATTATCCTAACACATGATGATATTGTTGAGAACAAAGTTGTTATATGTTTCACAATAAGAAATAGTTCTGCTATAATGAGCGTGTTAATTAAACAAGGAGATTATCTATGTATAACTTATCGCTTGTGATGGGTGAACAAGGCTATGAGATGAGCCATGAAAATGCTCATTGGTTTTTAAAAAGAGGAGTAGGGTATTCGCCAGTCCAAATGTTAGTCGCATCCATTGGAGCATGTGGTGGATACGTTTTGGATAGTATTTTAGATAAAATGCAAATAAGCCATGAACTCAAAGAACTTGAAATGAGTTTTGAACTTAATCAAGAAAGCAAAGCTAAAGAACTTACATCCGTAAGCATGGTTTTTCATGTGAAACTCGTCGGGACAGAGTATGATAAAGTGCTTCATGCGTTAACACTCGTTCATAAGTATTGCCCTGTTATGTTGTCACTTAATGAGAATATAAAAATTGAAAAGAGTATTCATTTTATTACTGAGTGAATTTAAGTGTGAAAGCAAATATCATCCTTAAACCGAGGTTAGTCTTAATAAACATGATTATATTAATGGTCGTGATGTTTGGTCTACCTTTTTTTAGTGTAGAAAACTACTCAATCATCTCCAATACAACAAGTCATTTAGGATCTCAGTTTGCGCCGAATGCTTCGATTATGAATATAACATTTATAATCATGGGTACCGCATGTATCATTGAATCAAGACAATTTCTTAAAACATATTGGGTACACCAAGTTTTGTTGATAGTTTTCGGACTTGGTTTGATTTTTAGTGGTGTATTTAGACACTCCCCAATTATTGTTGTACAAAACTATGATGTAATGCATGATAGGCTCCACTCAATATTCGCATCGCTTGTTGGATTTTCTTTTGTGTTGTTATCCTTCTCGGCATCCTTTATTGAAGTGAATCCTCGCAATGCATTTATAAATGCACTCATAGGATTACTCGCAACCTTATTCTCAATCCTGATGGCTTTTTACCCACAATATGCTGGTATCATTCAAAGGGTGATGTTTATCATGTCTTTTACGTGGCTTCATTTATTCTTAACAAGAAGAATCTAAAATCAATCAATCTCACTTCACTTTTAAATGAAATGGATTATAATTAAGTTATAGAAAGAGAATCTCTTTCAAGGTAAAACCCATGGATACTACAACGTGAACACCAATGAAACATCTTGGCTTTCACGTTGTTTTTTAATAAAGAAAGGGTGAAAATAATGAACACAAGAAAAACTCTTGGATGGTTATTGCCCATCCTATCCATTATGTTTGGGGGCTTTCTGTTATTTAATATTGCTTTTGTTGGATTTGCTCTTTTGATTAATGGATTACGTATGCAAGGTATTGATTCAGATTTTAATATAATGAATACTTTACTTATTTTCTTAGGATATAGCGCTGCATTGGGGTTATTGATATTTGGTGTGTATAAGAATTTTGATAAGGTAGAATTTAAAATCATTATGAAAGCAACGTTCCTCACATTATTACTCATGGCTACCTTAGTCATGATTGGTATTCTTTTTCATGATAATTCCACCATGATCATTATAGTGAGTCTTGCATTGATGATTCCCATCTTAATTTGGATGATCAGTAAAAAACTCCACATCTGGTACTTCTTTAGTTGGAGTTTTGTGATGGTATTAGGTGCATTGATTTATTTATTTGATATACAAATCTGATCCTTAATCAACTGTGTCGTTCTTTTTACAAAGCATTGCGATTGGAGCACGATTGACACCTTCATAAGTGTACTCTTTTATAATAACAAAATGTTGTTTTATCCATTCAATGCCCTGGAGCGTCTCAGATAAACCACCTTCATGGCCTTGATAAAAAGTGACACATAGCCATCCATGCTGAGGTAAAAGTTTATAGGCAATTTCAAATGCTTTTAGTGTTGATTTTGGATGAGTAATAATGCTTTTATTTGAGTTAGGTAGATAGCCTAAATTAAAGATAATCCCATCAAAATAAGGAATATAATGATCGATGAATTCGTGAGAATCATGAATGAAGCGTACATGAGGATGTTCACCAATAAGTTGTTGTGCCCATAATAATGCTTGTTTTTGAATATCAAAAGAAAGCACATGGGCATGGTGCTCTAGACAAAACTTTGTGTCATATCCTTGTCCACATGTTGCGTCCACAATGATATCATTGGGTTTTATGATCTCGGCAAGCCATTCATGAACCACGTGATTAATGTTTTTATGTCTCATAGCGTGATCCTTGCATACTCTGACGGCGTGCTAGTTCCATATCAATATGATTGAGCACATTCACTTTTTTAACCGTCCATTGGGGTTCAATGAGATCCGAGACTAAAGCATCACCTGTTAAGCGATGTATGACCATGGTAGGAGGTAATAATTCTAGTTGATCCACCACAATCTTAACGTACTCATCTAGGGTTAATAAAGGCCATGGTTTGTGTTTATACGCAATTCCCATTACGGTTCCTTCAAGGATATGCAACATATGAATTTTCACACCATGAATGGGTTGTTTCGCAACCCACTTTATGGATTCAATCATCATCTCTGGGGTTTCTTTTGGAAGGCCATTAATCATATGAAGAACAACTTTTATATTTGTTTTTTTAAGTTTCTCTAAAACCTCCTCAACATTTTCAAGAGAATGCTGACGATTGATAAGACGAGATGTGCTTGGATGAATACTTTGAACACCAAGCTCAATCGTAATAGGTTTTAGTTTTGACTTTTCATGGAAATAAGCAATGATTTCATCATCAAGGCAATCACTTCGTGTCCCTAAAGCCACTTCAACATGATCATAGGTATCATCAAAGAAAGGATCGTAGATTCGTTTTATGGTTTCTAATGGTGCATACGTATTTGAATAGGCTTGAAAGTAGGCAATGGTTTTTGCATCTGGCCATTTTCGTTGCATCAATGCTTTTTGAGCTTTCATTTGGGTATCTAGATTAATACTTGAGAATGTGAAATCACCCGAACCACGTACTGAACAAAAAGTACAACCACCTTGATGATGATTAAAAATATGAGGACACGAAAAGCCTGCATCAAGCGCAAGTTTCGCAACCTTACCGCCATAGGTGTGTTCATAGTAGTAAGTCAGGGTATAATAACGCTTATTCGTATTTGAATAAGGAAATGGAGATAAATGGTCACTTTTCATAACATCGCTATTTTATCATATTTTTATGTGCTTTGATGATGTTGATACGCTTTTGATTGACACTGTTGATGAGGTTTTGTAGAATGAAGTAAGAAACGCTTTGAAGTAGTAATTTAAGTCATAAAATTTAGAGATCTCAAGGTTGGTGAAATTGAGATTATGACTAAGTGAACTCGTCAAACATTCAGGTTTCGGGTTTGTTTCCCTTATCAAACAATGAAGTGCATGACCGTTGGTCATGAACTAAGGTGGTACCACGCATCAGCGTCCTTAGAGGTGCTTTTTTTATTTTCAAGGAGAAAAATATGTACAATCATCAACATGTTGAAAAGAAGTGGCAAAAGTTTTGGGATGAAAATCAATCTTTTAAAACAAACACCCATGACTTTTCAAAACCAAAGTATTATGTATTAGATATGTTTCCATATCCATCAGGATCAGGACTTCATGTCGGTCATCCTGAAGGGTATACTGCGACTGATATCGTAGCACGCAAAAAACGTATGGAAGGATTTAATGTGCTTCATCCCATGGGATGGGATGCTTTTGGACTACCTGCAGAGCAATTTGCGATCGCGACAGGAAATCATCCTGCGGCCTTCACTAAGCAAAACATTGAAAACTTTAAGCGTCAAATTAAATCACTTGGATTATCCTATGATTGGGATCGTGAAATTTCTACCACGGATCCTGATTACTACAAATGGACACAATGGATCTTTACAAAGCTTGTCGAACTTGATTTAGCCTATGTGGCTGAACTTCCAGTGAATTGGTGTCCAGAACTAGGAACAGTCCTTGCGAATGAAGAAGTCATTAATGGTCGAAGTGAGCGTGGGGATTTCCCTGTATATAGAGTCTTAATGAGACAATGGGTACTACGCATTACTCGTTATGCTGAGCGTTTGCTTGAGGATTTAGAACTTGTGGATTGGCCAACCTCTACCAAAGAAATGCAAATTAACTGGATTGGTAAGTCTGTAGGCGCGAATGTTGATTTTAAAGTGGATGGTCATCAGAAAATATTTACAGTCTTCACAACACGTCCAGACACCTTGTTTGGCGCAACGTATTGTGTATTGGCACCAGAACATCCATTTGTAAAGGAAATCACCACAGAGGCTCAAAAAGAAGCTGTCGAAGCTTATGTTCAAGAAGCATCGATGAAGTCAGATCTTAATAGAACAGAGTTAAATAAAGATAAGAGTGGAGTTTTCACAGGAGCATATGCAATTAACCCTGTGAATGGTCAGAAAGTCCCTATATGGATTGCGGATTATGTGCTTATTTCATATGGTACAGGTGCTATTATGGCGGTACCTGCCCATGATGAGCGAGATTATGAGTTCGCAAAAAAATACAATCTTGATATTGTAGAAGTTTTAGAAGGTGGAGATATCACTCAAAATGCCTTTACGGGTGATGGGCTTCACATCAATTCAGATTTTCTTAATGGTTTGAATAAACAAGATGGGATTGATGCAATGATTGCATTCCTTCAAAAAGAGGGGTGTGGTGAAGCAAAAACATCATATAAACTCCGTGATTGGTTGTTTTCACGTCAACGTTATTGGGGTGAACCAATCCCCGTAATTTTCTTAGAAGATGGCACCACAAAAACTGTGCCTGTGGAAGATTTACCACTTCAACTTCCTGATGTATCTCAATATAAACCAAGTGATAGTGGGGAATCTCCATTGTCACATGCTCAGGATTGGTTGTTTGTTGAAATGGATGGGGTTAAAGGAAAACGCGAAACAAATACGATGCCACAATGGGCTGGTTCATGTTGGTATTATTTACGCTATATTGATCCACATAATAATCAAGAGATTGGGAATAAGAAACTCTTAGATCATTGGTTACCTGTTGACTTATATGTGGGTGGTGCTGAGCATGCTGTACTGCATTTGCTCTATGCTCGTTTCTGGCATAAAGTATTATATGATTTAGGGGTGGTTTCTACCAAAGAGCCTTTTATCCGCTTATTCCATCAAGGGATGATCTTAGGAGAAAATGGTGAGAAGATGTCCAAATCGCGTGGAAATGTTTTAAATCCTGATGATTACGTTAGATCACACGGGGCGGATACACTACGAGTTTATGAAATGTTTATGGGACCTCTTGAAGCAGCACTTCCTTGGTCAGATGCAAATATGGAAGGTTCACGTCGTTGGTTAGATCGGGTCTATCGTTTATTTAAAGAAGAATCACGACTCAGTGAAACTAATACTCATGAATTAGATCGAGTTTATCATCAAACCGTGAAGAAAGTGTCATCTGATATTGAAACACTAAACTTAAATACAGCAATATCGCAAATGATGATTTTTATCAATGAGTGCTATAAAGCCACAAGTGTATATAAAGAGTATGCTTTAGGGTTTATTAAAATGTTCTCAGCTTTTGCTCCTCATCTTGGAGAGGAACTCTGGGAACATGTTAGTGGTAAACAAGGTATTACGTATGAATCTTGGCCAACTTATGATGAACAACAACTTGTATTGTCTGAGGTTGAAATGGTCGTTCAAATCAATGGCAAACTAAAAGGTAAGTTTGTTGTGAAAACAGATGAGGATGATGCTGTGGTTCTAAATCTAGCAAAATCAGTTCCATCAGTGTTGGAAGCACTTCAAGATAAGAGTATTGTGAAAGAGATTGTTGTTAAGAATAAAATCGTTAATCTTGTTGTTCGTTAGTCATCTATAAAGTTAAATGAAGAGTTAGGTCAACCTAACTTTTCTTTTGCATAAAAAAACCTTCATGTGCAACATACTACAATGTTTTCATGAAGGTTGATTATTAATGATTTAATTTAAGAAGCTTTGATTGCATTCACTACTTCTTGTTTACTCCCAAAGGCATTGTTACGAGATGGTTCGATAATGAGTCGACCACTCTTGATCACTCTTACAAATGCATGGGCAAGTATAGGATCAAACTGTGTACCAGCATTACGTTCAATTTCTTCACAAGCATGTTCTATACTTAAGAATGCTTTGTAATGACGATCTGAAGTGATTGCATCAAATGCATCTGCAAGCGCAATACAACGAGCAGGGAATGGTATGTTTTCTCCTGCAATCTTGCGAGGATATCCAAAGCCATCCCAACGCTCATGATGACCCATCACCGCAGGAATAACATGAGAGAATGCTGGTAAGTATTTAATAATGGTAATGGACATATCAACGTGACGTTTCATCGTTTCATATTCTTCATCACTTAATGCTGTTTGTTTTGTTAAAATGCTTTCAGGGACACCAATCTTTCCAATATCATGGAGTAGTGATGCTTGACGGATGAGTTCTATTTCTTCTTTACTAGCATTAACTTCTTCTGCAATCGCACAAGCATAACGAGCTACACGCTGTGAGTGACCAAATGTAAAATGGTCTTTAGCATCAATGGCTGCAGTAAGAGCATAGATTGTTGCCATATTCATTTCTTCACTACCATTACTTTGTTTTTCCATGATTTCATCATAAATGACGGATTGGTTCTTACCGTTCATTTTTGCGCTACGTAAAGCAATGTTTGCTTTATGTAATAAATCTTGGCCATCATTCGCAAGAGTAGGAGCAACACATATTCCCGATGAGATAGTGACATAGCGTTGTGTATTTGGATCACTTGCCATGCTTAACGTCGACATGCGTAAGCGAATCTTTTCAGCCATTTCATAGGCCATTTTTGAATCAGAATACGGCAGAATGATTCCGAATGTATCTTCGCCATATCGGCAAATTTGGCCTTGAGAGCCACAAATAGTTTTAATGGTATTGGCAAGTTTCACTAATGCTTTATCCCCAGCGACATGCCCATATAGGTCATTGTACAGAGAGAACATATCAATATTAAGCATGATTACCGCAACACTTTGAGTTCTAAGATTTTTTGTGGACTCATTAAGTGAATCCATGAAGTAGCGACGATTATAGACATTTGTCATGCTATCAATGACAGCTTCTCGTTTAGTCTTTTCATATAACTTCGCATTTGAAATTGTGATAGCGGCCGTAGCACACAGAGTTGCAACTTGGTTTAATACCGATTCAGATAAGCGAGATGTGGAATCTTTTGAACCTACAAGTAACATACCAATGAGAGAACCATTGTACTTTAATGGAATGGCTGCTTGAAAACGCATAAGAAGTAAATCATTGCGTTCACTATCCCACATCGTTTTAAAGAATGCATGGACATCAACGATTTGTTCATAAATGATATCATCATAACGTTTAAACCAATGCACAAATGGATGAGTCTTCAACATCGTAAATGTTAATTTATCAAGTTTTTTAATTGCTCCATGAAACTCAAAGTGCTGACTATCAGAGTTTTCAAGAAAGAGATAGGCTCGATCATGATCAGTAATCTCTTTAATAACTTTTAGAAGTTCTTCACTAATGACACTTAAGTCTAAGTTATTTGATACTTTAAGGGTAAACTGCTTGATGAGGTTGTTATGATGTTGTTCAACTTTATAGAAGTAGTTTTCAACAAGTTGTTGAACAATATTAAACAAAGGAAGAAACATCACAATTGAAATCAATGTAGAAATCAGGGTTTGAGATTGGATTCCTAATCCTTCAAAAGTACTTCCAAAGAAAACGGTGATCTGCTTAACAATATAAACGGTGACTGTGACGAGTAATGTTAACAATGCAGTAAACACAACAGCACGTGTGACTACAAATTTAAGTTCAATCACGCGAGTCTTATACACAGCATAGAACATGATAAGTGAAGTAATAAGTCCAAAGGATAGGTCTACTGGGTATTTACCAATGACTGGTACTAAGTTAAACACCATCCCAATAAACAATACGATAAATCCAAATAAAACTGGTTTTAGTCTCGCAGAGGATTTATTTCCTGTTTTAATTGCCTTTCCCATCATTCTAATGGTCATGGCAAGCATAATAAACACGATTAAGAACATAGGTATTGCGAGTGGTCCAACAGAATAATCAAGTTCAAGGCGTGAGAAACCATTGACTTCGACTAAGACCATGGACGCATTACTGATAATAAGCCCCAATCCATTCGCAACTTGAAGACCAAGTATAATAACTGAGATGACAACTACAGACATACGTTTGCGAATGCCTGTAAATATACTTACAAAAATGTAAGCAAAGTAAGGAATCATCAACATGGCCGCAACCATCACACGGTTCCAAATCAAAACACCAGGTGGAAGTTGCAGTTTCATAAAGAGTGATGCTGCGGGCCAACTGGCCATCGCTCCCATAAACAACATAAAGGAGATAACATGGTTATCTTTCTTTGAGAGCGCTAGAATGAGGAAAAGTACTGTATTGGCCACAAAGACCAGAGACGGCACGCCCCAGTAGATGATGTTATGAAGTAGCAAAAGTCTCACCCCCTTGCTTCATAGATGCGATTTTTAGCATCTCGGTAACATCGAAATAGTTTGGATTAACACGGAATACTTTGTGATTCACCGAAGCTTCATAGGCTTTAATAGTACCAAGTGGAATAATATGAACCTGTAGTGGATCAATACCAAGCATTTTACGAAGATTTTTGTAATCTTCATCAAGATATCTGAAGTAAATTTCTAAGGTATCTTTAATGAGTTCAACATTGTCTAAACCATAACCTTGTTTTGGATGTTTTATTTCAATGTACATTGAAACATAAGGTCTTTGCTCGACATCGAATTTTTTAATGGCAAACCAGTCATGAATATCAAGCTTTGAGAGTGAGATAACTTCATTAATCGTGCCTTGAGTAATTCGAGTGAATCCTGCAAGGTCGATAACCGGAGCAATTCGATCAACAAAACTGAAGTGAGGAAGCATGATTCCATCTTCTTCACGTGTTAGTGATAAACACTTAAAGACATCTCCAATACGATAACGTGCAAATGCCCCTCCTTTGAGGGTAGTAATGACAATCTCGTAATGTTCATCGGCCTTAAGTTCATTGATTAAGTAGGTTTTTGGTTGATACTTTGGATTTTCTAGGTTCTTATAGAATTCATGCATTGGAATGAACTCATAGAAACAGATGTTTGGCCATAGAATAATTCCATTCTTTGTCCAAGATTCTGATCCTATCGCACAAGCCTCAGTGCCACCAAAAATCTCGAGTGGTTTAACTCCCCAATACTTCTCTATTTTCTTTTTAAAGTGAAGTGAATCTGTTCCAGCACATACAAAACCTTTAAGATCAAAAACATCTTTAGGATACATAGGTTGTTTACTAAACTTACTTCTAATTTTTGCTTTCGCAAGTCGAGACAGCATTTTCATGTCATAAGAGAAAATATCAAATTTACTTTTTGTTGAAGAACCTTCAACAAAACTTTCTCCCATACGAACAATAATACTGCTTAGGCCATAAAATAAATCAATTCCTTTTTGCATGCCAAGTTTAAAACCAGCTTTGTTACGTTCACCAAAGCCCATTTTATTACCTTCTTCAATATCAGGTAAGAAAGTGACGGTGTAATCTCCTTGGATTGAATAGGGAAGAAGCCCTGTTAAGTAAGGTAGTGGAGCCATCCCATTTAAAAAGTTCATATTAGGGCGAAGTTTGAATTCACCTTTTTTAGTGCTTGTTGAAAGAATGCAACAAGCTAAAGCAAACTCACGATTCATATCAATCATCGCTCTCGTGTAAGGAGCCACTTTAATTGGAGCTTTACCACCTTCCCAAGTTGTTTGAATCCAAACGATAGGTTCACCAGGTAAAACATCTTTATTCTTTGGAAGTAACATATCTGCATAATCTTCATAGGACGTTAAAGGTACAAGTTTTCTAAATTCATCAACAGAAGTAGGAACATGTCCATTCATAATCTTTTGACCTAGTTCTGATTTTGCGTAAATCGAAATTTGCTCTAAGAGTAAGCGATTTTGAATTTCCATAAAATCATCAATCGAAAAATCTAGGAAACTACAATATTTTTCCCATATCTCTTGGTATTTTTTCTCTTTGAGCATTTGATCCATCGTCATATTAAAATCCTACTTTCCCAATGTATTTGCACAACGTTGTAAACTTTGTGGATTAAAGATTAAGAAAGGGGTTGATTGTTGATATTGCTCATATCCTTCAAGCATTTTCGGAAAGAAAAATACATCTTGAAGCCAAACATGAAGAATATCAAATCCTGTCCACACAATACACGCTGTAAGGACGATCCATCGTCCTGATGCTAAAAAAGCAAAGAAGTACATAAAGAAAAATCCCCACACCCCTGGATGACGACATAAAGCATATAGTCCAGAATCAATAACTTTATTTTGAGTAACTTCAACATATGTTTGCTTAAAGGGTAATGCTCCAAAAAGAGCATAGAACATAAACAAACCGCTGACCAAGCTTAACAGGGAGAAAAAAACGACCCCCAATAAAGGAACATTAAAATCCCTCGGGGTGTCGATAAGTAGCATGATGGACGAATACAAAAGAAGACCTGATCCAAGCGCAAATAAAGTGTTAAGAAAACTAATTCTTAACTTGATTTTGTTGAAGTCAAAGACTACCAAAAAAGCAAAGGCAAGGCATCCGGTTATTAAGTACGTCATATTCTTTCCCTTTGTATCACGTACAATAAATTATAAACCAATATTTTCACTCATACAACCGATAAAACAACATAAAGCATTAAAAAACATCATTTTTGTGACAAAATTAACATTATTTACCCATTATTTGAGTTAAGATACAAAGTTTTCTCACTATGTCATCTTTTTGGGTTAATTCATGGTTTATTTTAGAATAAATAGATGAATTGATGGATTTGCAAATAATCGAGCTTTAACTCCGGTAGTACCTAAGCCATTGGTAACATCCAGTCGGATGCCATTCACCTCATATGTTCCATGTGTATACAGACGAGCATCGGGAGGTGTAATGATAGGTCCAAGCCAAGGTAATGCGATTTGACCACCATGACTATGACCAGAAAGCTGCCAATCAACTTTAAAGCTTGGTAGTCGTGTAATTAAGTCAGGAGTATGGGTTAATACCAATACTAATTCATCCACATTCACTAATGCGAGAGATCGTTCAATGTTTGGGCTTCCAAGAATACTTGAATCAATGCCTACAATTTGAATCGCGGATTGACCCATTTCAATACGTTGCATTTGATTCATGAGGACATCAAAACCACCATTTTGTAAAACCTGAATGGTCATGGCAGAAGTAAGTGCTGATTCATGATCATGATTGCCTAATACTGCAATCTTAGTAATATTAGCCTGCATTTCACCGAGCTTAGATGATAGTGTACTTTGCATAGTTTGAGTTGGGAGTAGTGTTGCTGGATGATCAAATAGATCTCCTCCAAATAGAATAATATCAGCATCCAATTGATTTACCCAACTTACGATATCATCAAGCATCGCTTCATTCATCGCAAATCCATAATGTAAATCAGAAATGAATACAATTCTTAAATCTTTAAGATCATCATGAACTTTAAGCCAAGTTACTTCTTCAATGTGAACATCAAAACGACGCAGTGAAAAATAAAACATCTCTGTAAAGAGAGCAACAACTATGGCTATAAAGACTATCCATCTTTTTTTAATTTTTAATTTATGTAGTTTCATGCCTCTATTGTATCATGACACTACCTTTGATAAGATATCAAAGTAGGAGGTTCTTATGAGAAAATTATTAGGAATCATTTTCATTACATTAGGTGCACTTATCATTTTGAGCATGGTGGACCCACAACTCCATTCTAGATTAGAACCATTATTTCTTCCCGTTGTTTTAGCATTAGTGATGCTTAGCGCTATGATAACATCAAAACGGATTCAACTCATTCCATCATTGATCTTTTTAGGAGCAGTCCTTTGGATATTGCGAGAATTAGATGTTATTCAATTTGATTCATTATGGCAGTTCTTTTGGCCTTCAATCTTAATCTTAATTGGCGTGAGAATCTTATTCTCACGCTCACCCATAATCCGTGTCTCAAATAATGTAGGTGTCGATGTAGCATTTGGTGGTCGTGAACAAGCTTTCAGTGAAGCTAAGTCAACCACTATTACCACTATGTTTGGCTCCAATGAACTTGATTATCGCAATGCAAAGTTTCCAGATCATGTTGTTGAACTTGATATTGTCACAATGTTTGGTTCAACTGAGATTAGAGTCGGTGATGATGTTAGAGTCATTGCGGATGGAACTCCAATATTAGGTGGTTTTGAAAATAAAACCAACAATCAAGGAGACAAAGTGTTAAAGATTAAGTATACCGTGATGTTTGGAGCTATTGAAATTCATCGATAAAAAAGATTGGAATCATTCCAATCTTTTCTTTAGCCTTTCATGGCTGATTTTTGGTTTAGAATAACAGGAATTACAATAGGATTACGATGAGTCTTCTGATATAAAAATGGTTCTAAAGTTAGTCTAATGGTATTCTTAATTTCCCCAAATGTTGTTTTAGTTGCCATTTTCTTCTTGATGGCTTCATATACTAAAGCTTCCGCTTCTTTGATAAGAGGTTGATTATCTTTAATGAAGACAAAACCTCGTGTAACTATAGAAGGTCTTACTAAAATCTTGTTGGCTTTAGAATCAATACAGACAATGACGGATACTAAACCATTATTAGATAGAATCTTACGATCTTTGATGACGGCTGTTGAAAGACCTGATGCATCACTTCCATCCACATAGACATCATCGGCTTGAAGGCGTACAGTTGAATAGAATGCTTCATGATCTCTTAAAATCACAGGATCACCATTAGCACAAATGAAGATATTTTCTTGTGGAACACCCACTTCCATCGCTGTTTTAGCGTGTTGTTTCAGCATCTTATATTCACCATGAACAGGCATGAAATATTTAGGTCTAAATAGTTGCAACATCAATTTTTGCTCATCTGCTGAAGCATGTCCAGTCGTGTGAATTGAGTTTAATGGAGAGTTAGTCAATACATTAGCTCCTGCTCGCGTAAGCAAATTGACAACCTTATTGACTGAATCGCTATTGCCAGGAATTGGTGATGATGAGAACACCACAGTATCACCTGGAATAACTTTGATGTATCGATGAGTTCCTGATGCAATACGAGATAGCGCAGCTAAGGCTTCACCTTGTGAACCTGTAGAAATAACACAAAGTTTATGTGCAGGTGTATGGTTAAGTTGATCGGGTGTAATAAAATGTTCTGATTTTGCTTGAATGTGTCCAAGTTTTAATGCAATATCGACGACATTTTCCATAGAACGTCCAAACACAATAATCTTTCGATCACATGCAATAGCAGCTTCTATGATTTGGCGAACGCGGTATACATTCGAGGCAAAGGTAGCCACCAGAAGCCGACCAGGTGTTTTGCGAGTAATCTCTAAGATCGATTGGGCGACTTTCTTTTCAGAAATAGAAAATCCTGGAACCCCAGAGTTTGTGGAGTCACTCATAAGAATATCAATCCCGGTTTGACCTAAAAAAGCCATAACTTGATAGTCAGAATTATCACCAACTGGAGTTAAATCAAATTTAAAGTCTCCAGTATGTGCAATACGACCATTTGGAGTATTGATAATAGCTCCTAATGTATCAGGGATGGAGTGAACAGTATTAAAAAACCCAATGATAAAATGTTTTGTCGAAACACGAGAGCGATTCGTAATTACTTCAATTTCAATGTTTTTGTTTAAGCGGCGTTCTTCAAGTTTTTTATTAATGAGTGCTTTTGCGAATCGAGGTGCATACATACGAGGAATCTTAACCACTTGCATTAAAAAGGGAATACTACCGATATGATCTTCATGTCCATGAGTAATGATAAGAGCTTTAATTTTATGTTGATTCTTGATGAGATGCGAAAAATCAGGGATGACATAATCTACACCCCATAGTGATTCATCAGGAAACATCACCCCTGAATCAATAATGATAATTTCGTCATCATGTTCAACAACATACATGTTTTTTCCGACTTCATTAAGCCCACCTAAGGCATAAACTAAAGTATCGGTTGGTAAAGGTTGGGAGAATGAAGGGGATGGTTCAGTTGATTTAGTCAATGATGGTTGCATTGTCTTTTTCTTTCCAAGGGTTGGTCTTGTTAATTCGGTCATAAAATAGTACTCCTAGTAGATGGTCATATTCGTGTTGTAATACGATTCCAACATAATCACTTTCTTTGATAATAATTTCTTGATTTTGTAAAACATCAAAAGCTTTAAATGTCACGCGTTCATATCGGTAGACTAATCCTTCATACTCAGTTTCTATCGAAAGACATCCTTCTCCACTTTTAAGAGCACATTCACGCTTTGAATGTGCAATCAGCTTAGGATTAACAAGAAGGTATTCAATCGTTTCAACGTTGTCATCTTCATCAAGCATATCAACGCTAACTGCAAAGATTTTTTTATTAATTCCAATCTGTGGAGCAGCAATGCCTACAGCTGGTTTTAGTTTTTCTTGTTCGGCTTTAACGGGGTCACGAGAATCTCTAACATACTGCATCAGAGAATGAGCAAGTTCTAAATCTTCAGGTGATAGTGGTAGGGGTACATCCTCACTCTTTACACGCAATAAAGGATGTGGATCCACAATGATAGTCTCTGTATTTATTTTCATGTGTGCCTCAAAAAAATTATCGTTGGATACATTGTAGCAAGAAACACACTTAATGTATAGTGATTGACTGTGCAAAGTTTCATCTGCTTTGATACAATAAGGACATGAAATCAATTATATCGCTAAAATTACCAAAATATTCAAATAAACTTATGCACGGATGGGTTATTCTTTTTAGTTTATATGGATCTCTCATGGTATTAAGTGCATCGATGAATAGCACGACAACTTTAGAATCATTAATAGGTATTGTGATACGACAAATGCTTTTTTTAGGTCTAGGTACAATACTGATGATTAAAATTGCACAATGGATGAATTTTAACTTATTAAAGAAGTTTATTTTTATTTTTTCAATGGTCATGATTGGAGTTTTAATACTCCCTTTGTTTTTCCCAGCCGTAGGAGGAGCACAGGCTTGGATTCGTTTACCGGGAGGACTCACTATTCAACCCTCTGAATTCGCCAAAGTATTAGTCATTTGTTTATTTGCACTTTATGGTGGGGATGTTGGACGTAGGGATGTAAAGTGGTACAGAGTATTAGGTTGGCCAATCATATTTACACTCACATATGTGGGAATTGTTATTATACTTCAACGCGATTTAGGTTCAGCAGTCATCTTGTTTGCGCTAGGATGGATGAGTATGATGATGTTATCGGGACCTTGGATGAAATGGGTTAAGTTTTGGATGTTTGTTTTAACATTGTTTGGTCTTGGAATTGTTTTATTCTTACTAACTCCTGAAGGCATTGCTTTTTTATCAAGACTTCCTATACCAACCTATCAACTTAATCGCTTCATCGATATGCTTAATCCAGTGGAGCGACGATATGATTCTTCATATCAATTATTTAATTCTTTAATTGCATTCTCAAAAGGTGAGATTTGGGGGATTGGATTAGGTCAATCTGTACAAAAACTTGGATATCTTCCTGTTGCGACCTCAGATTATATCTTAGCGGTGATAGTTGAGGAGACAGGAATTGTAGGGTTTGGGATTGTATTTTTAAGTTATTTTGGATTGATATCACTTTTACTTGTGCATGCATTAAGTGTCAAACAAGAAAAATACAAAATTATACTATTTGGAAATCTTATGTTTTTAGTACTACATTTTATTTTAAATGTGGGCGGTGTAAGTGCTACGATTCCACTGACTGGGGTCCCTTTATTAATGGTCTCCGCTGGAGGTAGTTCACAGCTTGCGATTATGATGATGTTTGGATTTTCACAGTTTGTCATTCATCACGATAAGTTAGAAAGAAGAAAGGATCATCATGAGAATCATATCAGGAAGCCTTCGCTCCTTAAAACTACAGACACTATCCTCGAACACCACTCGTCCTAGTTCTGATCGATTAAAGGAATCGTTGTTTAATGCCATGTTTATGCGTTGTGATGGCCAACGTTGGTGTGATATGTTTGCTGGAAGTGGAGCGATTGGACTTGAGGCATTATCACGAGGCGCAAAAGAAGTCGTATTTATTGAACAAGATAAAGAGGCTTTTAAAGTATTACGAAGTAATGTAGAAACATGTAAAATGCAGACTCAAAGTATTCTTATTCATGATGATGCAATCCATGTCATACATAATCAATCCTTAGGGGTATTTGACGTCATATTTATGGATCCTCCTTATGATATGTCCCTTGAATGGTTTATCGAACCATTACTTAAACAAGCATGGTATGATAAAGATACACTCTTTGTATTCGAGCGAAGAAGTCAAGAAGACTTGTCGAGTTTATCTTTAAGATTTGAAATCATTAAACAAAGAAAGGTAGGGCAATCACAATATGTGATTGCATGCATTAAAGTATGAAACGAGCTATGTATCCAGGGACCTTTGATCCTATTACAACCGGTCATCGAGATGTGATTGCGCGAGCGAGTAATCTTTTTGATGAGGTTGTGGTGGTCATTATGCAAAACCCAAATAAACACCCATTATTCACTGAAAAAGAACGATTAAAGATGATCAATGAGGTATGTAAACCTTTCATGAATGTCAGTGCGACAGTGGGTTATGGACTTACTGTGAATTTTGCTCAGCAAATTCATGCTTCTGTCCTCATTAGGGGGATTCGCGCGGTGATGGACTATGAAGTTGAACTTCAACAAGCCACCGCCAATATGATTCTTAATCCAAAAATTGAAACAATCTTTTTACTTACAAAGCCTGAATTCTCATTTATGTCTTCATCTGCAGTGAAGGAAATTGCCCAAAACAAAGGTGATTTAAGACCATTTGTTCCTGAGGAAGTATTAAAATGTGTTGAAGATAAATTTAAGGAGGTCAAATGAAGTTTAATAAACCAGATAAAGAAACACTCAAGAAAACATTGTCTCCTCTGGCGTATCATGTCACTCAAGAAAATGGAACTGAACGTCCTTTCACAAGTGAGTTTGAACATAATACTCGAGAAGGTATTTACGTGGATATAGTTTCTGGAGAACCATTGTTTTCATCAAGAGATCAATTTGATAGTGGGTGTGGTTGGCCTTCATTTACACAACCTATCTCCACTATAGTTCGTAAAAAGGATACATCTCATTTTATGTTTCGTACTGAAGTTCGCAGTCTTATTGCGGATTCCCATCTAGGCCATGTATTTGATGATGGTCCCAAAGATCGTGGTGGCCTTCGCTACTGTATTAATGGTGCTGCACTACGCTTTATTGCGAAAGAAGACCTTAAAAAGGAAGGATATGAAGAGTATCTTCAGTTGTTTGAATCATGAATTATCAAGTCGCGGTATTAATTGATACCAACATTCATTTAATCGGAGAGTTGTTGTTTGATTATGAGAAAATGCCACTTTGGCAACCTCAATTTGATCATTTTGAACGTGTTGATGGTGAACAGGGTCAAGCTGGATCTCTTGGTAAGTTGGTGTATATTCAAAATAAACAACGCATTGTTATGGATGAGTACATAGAATCGGTGGATTTACCGCATCATTGTGTCATTCTTTATCACATGGATGGTGTTACAAATCGATGTGAAAACTATTTTGAAGAGGTTTTAGATGGAATTTTATGGACTATGGATGTTACGTTTGACTTTGAAATTCCACCAAGTATAAGTGTAGAGCAGTTTAAAGCATCCACATATCAATCCATGATGTCATTAAAACAATATATTGAAACACAGCATCCAATTCATTAAAAAATGATAAAGATTTCTACACTATCTTAACTGATAGTGTTTTATTTTTAACACTATGGTAAAATAGGTGCGAGGTTAATCATGATTTTTAACAAGTCCGCATTTAGACAACATTTCACATTCTTTGTGATCATTACTTCGCTCATCATAAGCGTATTATTAATCCAAGGATTGTTTGATTTATCAGGCTTAGGTTCAGTTGATGTCGTCGATGTTAGCGATGAAACACGCTTAGCGATTGAAAAACTTGTCATTTCTGAAGTGATGGCAAGTAATGACCAAGCTCATAAAGATCCACTGGGTCAGTTTAGTGACTGGGTGGAGTTTTATAATGGATCAAACATTGATTTATCACTTAAAAATTTTGCGCTTACAGACCGTGTTGACACGATTAAATGGCTTTTTCCTGATGTGGTCATTCCTTCAAAAGGATACCTCGTCGTTTATTTGAGTGGAGAACGTCGTGATGGTTTATTTGCGAACTTTAGGCTTTCTGCCAGTAAAAATGAAACGTTAATTTTAAAATCTCCTAATGGAGGAGTTGTTGATGCGGTTGAAATTGTTATGATTGAGCGTAATCATTCACTCATTCGCCAAACAAGTGGTTCATGGCTAGCCACACCAGATATCACTCCAGGATTTGAAAATACTCAAGAAGGTAAAGAAGCGTATCTTACATCACTTATTGATCCCAATCCTACCTTCATGATTTCGCAATATTTACCTAATAATCGTGGAACCACAAAATTTATCCAACATCGTTTACTTGGTTTTGTGGTCATCACCAATATTTCAGACACGACCCAATCTCTTGAAGGAGTGACATTATCTAATTCACTTGATCGACGCTATCGTGAAGCTCTTCCTCATGTTTCACTTGCACCCAATGAATCTAAACTTGTTTGGATGCGCGGTTCAGCATTACCATTTGATGATTTATCGGTTGGGTTTACACTGGATAATATGAGTGGAAGTATCGTGCTTTCAAACAAAGAAGGATATTTACAAGATTATGTCGAGTACGATCAACTCGTCAATGGATTTGGACAAGTACGTAAAAACGGTCAATGGCAAACAACAGCCTACATGAGTGGGCCATATGCTTATACAGCGGTAGGAATTCGCTCTTTTAATGAACGTTTCCATCCTAATCCAAAGAATCTGATGATTAATGAAGTCATGAATAATAACACTAAGTTTATTCCTCAACAAGGGGCTCAAACTTATGATTGGATTGAGCTTAAAAACAACACCAATCAAACGATTAATTTATCATCTTATGCATTATCTACTTCTACCAACAATCCACAACGATTCATTCTACCGAATAAATCACTTGAACCAAATGAGAAGATTGTTATTTTCGCGAGTGGAGAGGAAGGTCTTACCACCGCAAACTATATTCATGTACCATTTAAACTTTCAGATGTACAAACTTTAACTTTATTTCATGTGAATGGAGATAGTATTGATAGTGTCTTTATGGCTGATGTACCCGTCAATATGTCTTTAGCACGAGACTCAAAAGCGGGTTTCTATATTTCAACAACACCAACCCCATACGATGAAAATTCTAACTTCATTGAAGGAGTCATGAGTGCCCCGACTTTCGAAGTTAATCCTGGAATCTATAATGATGTGGAGAAAGTGATTGTAACTTTAAATACCAATGCACCAACGTATTACACATTGGATGGTAGTGTTCCAACCTTAAGTTCTCGTCGTTATCAAGAAGGTATTGTACTTGAAAAAACGACCGTCATTAAAGCCATCTCATTTCAAGATGGCTTATTGAATTCATCGATGATTACGGGTTCTTACATTATTAATGAAAAACATGAGTTTCCCGTGTTATCGATGAGTTTGCCTTCTTCTTCATTTCAAACCCTAGTCAATAATCCATGGGTGGTCGGCATTGAACAAGCTGGACATCTAGAGTTTTATGAAGAAGATGGTTCATTTAGTGCTCCTGTAGGCATTCGCTTATTTGGGGGTTCTGCAAGAGGATTAAGTAAGAAGAGTTTTTCAATAAAGTTTAAGACCATGTATGGCCAATCAAAGCTATACTATCCATTATTTGAGAATCGTGATTTTAATATTTTCGATAATATTGTGCTTCGCTCTGGATCTCAAGATTACCCTAATGCTTTCTTTAGAGATGTTTTGGCAACCTCTTTAGTGGATGGACTCATTGATGTCAGTGTACAAGCCTATAAGCCAGCTGTGTTATATATTAATGGGTCTTATTATGGGGTTTTCAATATTCGCGAAAAGGTTGACGAAGAATTTATTTCGCGACATTTTAATGTTGATACAAACTCTAGTATGATTCGTATTGATAATACAACTGATCATGGCAATGCTAGAACCTATTTTGGTTTACTTAATTATGTTGCGAACAATGATTTATCTGATCCAAAACATTATGCTTATGTAGCACAACGCTTGGATATGAATTCTTATGCGGATTTTTGGGTTGCGCAACAATTTGTAACTAACAATGATATTGTGAACACTCGCTTCTTTCAACATGAGCAAATTAACGGTAATCGATGGCGAATGGTTTATTATGATTTTGACTGGGCGATGTACAACTATTTTATTGACTTTTATGCATTCACAACCCGAGAAGAACCAATGAGTGCTCTTAGAGTTAGTACCTTACTGTTTAGAAATGTCATCAAAGCTCCAGAGTTTAGAGAGTTGTTCCTTGAAAGGTTAAGTTATCAATATAAAGAAGTGTATGAAACAAATCGAGTCTTAGCAGAAATTGATCGTTTGAAAGCACTGTATGAAAATGAACTCGTGCGAGATCGTGCTCGATGGGGATTAAGTATGAGTGATTGGGAAAGTAGTGTTGATCGATTACGTAATTACTTTATTCAACGTCCAGCAACTTTAAAGGCTACTACTAAACGATTCTTCAATTTAAGCGACAATCAAATGAAAGAAATCTTTGGTGATTAACATGTACCGACATGAACTAAAATACGTGATTTCACGCCAAGATGCAGATAAGCTTAAAAACGCACTCAATATTGTCATGAGTAGAGATCGTCATTCCATTCATCAAGATTACTCCTATATTATTACATCACTATATTTTGATACGATAGACCATGATGCTTTTTATGAGAAGATGAATGGTACCCGTATGCGGGAAAAATATCGTATTCGCTTGTATAATCACAACTATGATAGAATACTACTTGAATGTAAGCATAAACATGAAAACATGACTTACAAACAAGCAGTTGAGCTTAATGAAGAGCAGTTAAGTCGACTCTTAAGTGAAGATATGAGTATGCATGAGAGTGATCCTGAGCTTATTACCCAGTTTATCATTGACCATCGACTTCATTATTTGAAGCCATCGGTCATAGTAGAATATGATCGCTTAGCTTTTGTTTATGAACCTCTCGATGTCCGTGTTACATTTGATGATCATGTTGCCACGTATCATTATCATACTGACTTAAGAAATCTTAAGGCTTCGAAAGCTTTCATCAGTGAACTTGATACCGTTGTATTAGAAGTCAAGTTTAATACGATTATGCCTGATTTTATCAAGGAGTTGATTTCAACAATTCCAACAACTCGACAAGCTATTTCTAAATTCACACATTCAAAAATTATTCAGTAAAGGAACACTCTATGAGCGCACTAGATATTATTCGCAGAAGTATCATTGAAGAATTCTCAACTTCATTAAGTTTGGGAAGTATTATGCTTTCTCTTGTGACAGCATTCATCATTGGATTGTATATTGTCTATATTTATAAGAAAACCTTTGCGGGTGTTCATTTCTCGAAGCAATTCACGATGATGATTATTTTAGTTGCCATGGTTACTGCACTTATCATTCGAACCATATCATCCAATCTTGCATTATCATTAGGGTTAGTAGGGGCGTTATCGATTATTCGTTTTAGAACGGCCGTGAAAGAACCGATTGATACAGCCTTTGTATTCTGGGCTGTCAGTTCTGGCATCATGAGTGGCGTTGGAGTTTACTTTGTGGCTATACTAAGTTCAGTTGCACTTGGAGGACTATTTGTACTCTCAACACTATTAGGGTTTAAACAAACGCAACATTATCTCTTATTAATTAAATGTGATTTGAGGGCTTATGATGCCATTCATCGAGCTATTCATAAATTAAAGAAGACTAAACTTCGTAGTAAGCAGATTATGGGGACTAAAGTGGACGTGACCTATGAAGTCGCGATTGGTTCAAAAGATGACTTAACGCATACTTTAGCCAAAGTCGATGGGGTTGAATCAGTAAGTATTATTACCTATAAAGATGAATTCGGACTTTAAAAATCATCGCGTTAGCGATGATTTCTTTTGATTCCTATAAAACTAGCATGACGACCTGAAACAGGTTCTTTTCGATAAGAGAAATATTTATCTTCAAGCTCATACGTGCATTCATTTAGATGTGTAATGTTTTCTTTAAGAATGCCCATATCAAGACATTGTTGGATATTGATTCCACTAACATCCATGCTAGAGCGCATATCATCTATTTTGACAAACGGTAGATAATGCTTGTGATGGGTAATGATAGTATGAACTAAATCATACCCAATTTCAAAGTTCTTCTGTGAAATACTTGGTCCAATATAGACTTTTATATCTTTTGGATTAATATGTTCAACTTCGATCCAGTGTTTCAGCATTTTCTTAGTGATTTCTTTTAAAGTTCCCGCCCAACCAGCATGAATTGCTCCAATGGTTTGAGTGATGGGATCATATAACAATACTGGAGTACAATCCGCATGAAAAACAGCTAACATGATATCTTCTTCTTGAGTATACAAAGCGTCCATATCCATAATGGAAGTGGATTCTTCAAACACACCTTTACCAACATCAGTCTTAGTAACTTTGATGAAATGATCACTATGAGTCATCTTAGGGAATACCCATTGTGTCAGGGGAATTTTACAAGCCTTCGCCACTGCTTCGCGATTTTTTATGACATCCTTGGGTTCATCTGGAACATAAAAGGCCATGTTTAAGGAATCAAATGGTGCTTTGGAATGACCTTGGTGACGCAGTGTCGTTCCAGCAATAATATCTTTATCTATATTCCATGTGTGTATCATAATATTACCTCTTTTACATTATACATCAAACTTTAAGAATTACGAACTTTTAGCACTTTAATATTGACAGTGCTAAACTGTTTTTGTATAATTTAGCAGTGTAAAAGAGTGTGTGCTAAACGAAAGGTGGTGACTTCGTGTTAACTCCAAGAAAAATTGAAATCTTTAAAGCGATTGTGGATGAATTTGTCGCCACTGCTGAACCAGTTGGATCGAAGACTTTACTTGAAAAGTATCATCTAGATTATTCCTCAGCTACGATTCGCTCAGAAATGAGTGAGTTAGAAGAGTTAGGGTATCTAGAAAAAACTCATACGTCTTCTGGTCGAGTACCTTCAAAAATGGGATATCGCTTTTATGTTGAGCATCTTTTAGAAGATAAGAAATATGAAAGTATGCAAGTCGCATTAAAACAAGTATTCACTGAGCGAAAATACAATACGCAAGAAGTTTTAAAAATGAGTTGTGATATTCTTTCAGAAATGACACAGTTAACAACCGTTGTCTTAGGACCTCTTTCAGCACAACAAACTTTACTTCAGATTCAACTTATTCCACTGAGTGATAAGAGCGCTATGGCGGTCTTTGAAACGAGCGAAGGTCATAGTGAAAGTCGCATGTTTAATTTTAAGGAAAGTGTAAGTACACATGATTTGCAAACATGCACTAAATTACTCAATGATCGTCTAGTTGGATCATCACTAAGTGATCTTATTGAGAAACTGATGTTGATGAAACCCATTTTGGCGGATAAGATTGAGCACTATGAGATGCTATTTGAAGCCTTCTTTAATGCCTTTATTCGTTTTGCGAGTGAGAATATCTATTTAAGCGGGCAAAACAATTTAATGAATCATCCTGAATTTGCGGATGTCAATAAGCTCAAACAAGTGATGAAATTACTTGAAAACTCATCATTATGGCGCTCTATTGGTTCATCTCAAGGTTCACTTTCATTAAATAAAGATGAAGGTTCTGAATTTGTTTGGTTAGAAGATATGGCAGTCGTAAGTTCGACTTTGCCAATTGAGAATGACTCGTCCTCCAAACTTATGGTCATAGGTCCAAGTCGGATGAAATATGACCACATTGTGGGGATGATAAAAACACTCACGAAAGCTATAGAAGATATTTATCGAAAGGACGACGACCATGAAGAAACATAAACATGATAACCAAGACGAAAAAGTAGAGGTCAATGAGACTGAATCCAATGAAGCCACTTCAGAAACAGTCGATATTGATCCAATTAAGATTGCATTAGCAAGAATTGAAACTTTAGAAAATGCTTTAAAGGATGCTGAGAATGATAAGTATCGGGCATTGGCTGAAGCACAAAATATGAAGAAAAGAGTATTAGCTGATTTTGAACTTAAATCGAAGTACATGTTTAAATCAGCAGCATTGGAACTCATTACTGTATATGAAAATCTGCTGCGTGCAAATGAGCAAGCTCCAGATTATGATTCACTTAAAAAAGGACTTGAGTTAGCTCTAACAGGATTTAATCAAGTGTTAAGTAAAGAAGGTGTGACTAAAATCGAGGCACTCCATCAACCATTTAATCCAGAGCTTCACCAAGCTTTGGTAGTGGAAGAGAGTGATGAGTTTGAACCAGATACTATCATTGAAGTGTATCAAGATGGGTATCTACTTAAAGATCGATTATTAAGAGCCAGTATGGTCAAAGTAAGTAAAGAGAAAGAGGAAAACTAACATGAGTAAAATTATCGGAATTGACTTAGGAACCACCAATTCATGTGTGGCTGTATTAGAAGGTAAGGATGTTGAAGTAATAACAAACCCAGAAGGAAATCGTACAACACCTTCTGCGGTTGCATATAAAAATGGCGAGCGTATTGTTGGAGAAGCCGCAAAACGTCAAGTTGTCACCAATAAAGAGTCTGTATTATCAATTAAACGTCTTATGGGAACCAATAAAAAGGTGACTTTAGAGGGCAAAGAATATACACCACAAGAGATTTCAGCCATGATTCTTCAACATTTAAAGAAATATGCTGAAGATTATTTAGGCGAGAAGGTCACCCGTGCTGTCATTACCGTACCAGCATACTTTAATGATGCGCAGCGTCAAGCTACAAAAGATGCTGGTAAGATTGCAGGATTAGAAGTAGAACGTATCATCAACGAACCTACTGCAGCTGCTTTAGCATTCGGGATTGATAAAACAGATAAAGAACAAAAAGTACTTGTCTATGACTTAGGGGGCGGAACCTTTGACGTTTCAATCCTAGAACTTGCGGATGGAACTTTTGAAGTATTAGCCACTGCAGGGGATAATCTTTTAGGTGGAGATGATTTTGATGATGTGGTCGTTGACTACTTAGTCGATATGTTTAAGAAGGAAAATGGTATTGATCTTAAAGCTGATCGTATGGCATTACAACGTCTTAAAGAAGGTGCTGAAAAGGCGAAGAAAGAATTATCGTCAACCCTTCAAACCCAGATTTCATTACCATTCATTTCAGCAGGTCCGTCAGGTCCATTACACATTGAAACCGTCTTAACACGTGCTAAATTTGAGGATATGACACGTCATTTACTTGATCGTACTGTTGCGCCAGTTCGTCAAGCATTAAAAGATTCAGGGCTTACAAAAAATGATATTCACCATGTATTACTTGTGGGTGGATCAACTCGTATGCCTGCCGTGGTAGAACTCATTAAGAAAGAACTTGGTAAAGAACCTAATAAATCAGTCAACCCAGATGAAGTGGTTGCGATTGGTGCAGCAATTCAAGGTGGTGTTATTTCAGGAGATGTTAAGGATGTTCTGCTTCTTGATGTTACGCCATTATCACTAGGTATTGAAACCATGGGTGGAGTGATGACGGTACTTATTGAAAGAAATACGACTATTCCTACTTCTAAGAGCCAAGTATTCTCAACGGCTGCTGATAATCAGCCAGCTGTAGACATTAATGTCTTGCAAGGTGAGCGACCTATGGCGAATGATAATAAGTCTTTAGGTAACTTTAAACTCGATGGCATTGCACCTGCACCACGTGGAATTCCACAAATTGAAGTTACATTTGATATTGACGTTAATGGTATTGTGCATGTTTCTGCAACAGACAAGGGAACAAATAAGAAGCAATCCATTACAATTACGAACTCATCAGGTTTAAGTGAAGATGAAATTCAACGCATGGTAAGAGAAGCTGAATTAAATAAAGAAGCAGATCAAAAACGTCGTGAAGAAGTAGAACTAAAAAATAAAGCAGAACAGTTTATTCATCAAATCAATAAATCCTTAAGTGAAGAAGGAGCTAAGATTGATGCAAATCAAAAAGCAGAAGTTGAAAAACTTCGTGATGAGTTACAAGATGCTATCAATAGTAACAACATTGAAGTCTTAAAAGAAAAATTAGCTGCTTTAGAAGCTGCTGCTCATGCCATGAGCCAACATATGTATCAAGATCAAGGTCAAGACACTTCATCTTCCAATGATGATGTTGTGGACGCAGATTTTACGGAGAAAAACTAATTAACCCCTAAGGAGGACTTATGACCAATAAAAAAGACTTTTATGACATACTTGGGGTGAGTCGCTCCGCTAGTGATGCTGACATCAAGAAAGCCTACCGCTCTTTAGCGAAGAAATATCACCCTGATATGAATAAGGAAGCAGGTTCGGAGGCAAAGTTTAAAGAAGTTCAAGAAGCATATGATGTGCTATCAGATCCTGCTAAGAAATCAAAATATGATCAATTTGGTCATGCTGCCTTTGATCAACAAGCTGGATTTGGCGGCGGATATAGTGGTGGATTTGATGACTTAAATGACTTGTTTGGATCATTCTTCGGTGGAGGATTTGGAGGTCAAGGATCTCGTAGTCGTGGCCCTGCTAAAGGACAAGATCGCTTCATGCAGATAAAAATTGACTTCATGGATGCTGTCTTTGGCAAGAAAGAAACCATCACATTGGATGTGGATGAAGTATGTGATACGTGTCTTGGAAGTGGAGCACATTCAAAAGCAGATATTGGTGTGTGTTCCACCTGTAATGGACGAGGTCAAACCATCACTCAACAACGCACCCCATTTGGAGTATTCCAATCCACCAATACATGTCCTACATGTCAGGGTAGTGGAAAATCCATTAAGAAAAAATGTTCAGTGTGTTCTGGTAAAGGATATGTGCGCAAACGCATGAGTGTGGATGTGAACATTCCGGCTGGTATTAATACTGGGCAACAACTTCGTGTCAATGGTAAAGGTGAGCGTGGAAATCAAGGTGGACCTAATGGTGATTTATACATCGAGATTGTTGTTGCAAAGCATAAACACTTTGTAAGAGATGGCAAGAATATTTATATTCAAGTGCCTATCTCAAATATTGATGCAACATTAGGAACCACGGTTGATGTACCTACAGTTTATGGTGATGTAGAACTTACAATTCCATCTGGCACTCAAAGTGGAACTCAATTTAGACTTAAAGGAAAAGGATTAAAAGATTTACGTAGTGATGCACAAGGAGATCAATTTGTGGAAGTTAAGATTGATATTCCAACAAAACTCTCACGTGAAGAAAAAGAATTTTATGAGAAGTTAAGAAAACTATCTTCTCAAAAAAGTGTATTTGATAAATTTAAAGACAGTTTTAAGTAACACTGCCGTGTTACTTTTCTTAAAAAGTTGACTTGGCACTCTACGTTTAAGAGTGCTAAAAGGAGGTGAATTATGAATCAACAACAACCATCCGCATTATCATTATATGGAAAAGACATTACTGCTTTAGCCAGTCAAAACAAATTAGAACCTGTGATTGGTCGTCATGAAGAAATATCACGGGCTATCCAGATTCTTTCTCGTAAAACAAAAAACAATCCTATTCTCATTGGAGAACCTGGAGTAGGAAAAACAGCCATTGTAGAGGGTTTAGCAACACGCATCATTAAGAATGATGTACCCATTGGGTTAAAAAATAAACGATTAATTGAACTAGACATGGGATTACTGATTGCAGGTGCGAAATATCGTGGTGAGTTTGAAGAGCGATTAAAAGCTGTGCTTGATGAAATATCTCAAGCACAAGGAAATATCATATTGTTTATTGATGAAATTCATACCTTAGTGGGTGCTGGTAAAAGTGATGGTGCTATGGATGCCGCCAACTTACTCAAACCCATGCTTGCACGTGGTGAACTTCATTGTATTGGAGCAACTACTTTAAGTGAGTATAAACTCTATATTGAAAAAGATGCAGCATTGCAACGTCGTTTTCAAAATGTTCTAGTTTCTGAAAGTAGTGTTGAAGATACTATCTCAATTTTAAGAGGTTTGAAATCTAGATTTGAAACATTTCATGGGGTAACGATTCTTGATGAAGCGCTAGTGAGTGCTGCGAAGTTTTCTGATCGCTATATTGCAGATCGATTCTTACCCGATAAAGCTATTGATTGTGTTGATGAAGCATGTGCAACAATTAGGGTTGCGCTAGATTCGTCTCCAAAAGTTTTAGATAACACACGTCGTGACTTAATGCAACTTGAAATAGAACTTCAAGCCTTAATCTCAGAACAACAAAAATCAAATGAAGAACGAATAAAAGCACTTAAAGAACTCATTTTTAGACAAAAGACAAATCTCATTCAACTAGAAGATAAGGTTAAGACTGAAAAAGGGCAGATTACACAGTTGCAATCATTAAAATCTTCACTTGAGCAAGCCAAAATTGAAAGTGAACAGGCAAAAGAAAAAGGGTTTTATGAAAAAGCAGCACGCCTAGATTATGAAACTATTCCTCAACTTCAAAAAGACATAGAATATCTTCATGACTCAATCAAACTTGAAGTATATCAAGATAAAGTAGACAAAAATCTAATTGCGCAAATTGTTGCATCATGGACTGGTATAAGTGTGGACACAATCATCCAACAAGGAGAAAACAAAGTTCTTAATCTGAAGAATCTACTTTTAAGTGACATTATAGGTCAAAATGAGGCGATTGAAAAAGTGACTAATGTTATTTATCGAGCCAAAGCCCAACTATCACGAGTTGACAAACCTTTAGGATCATTTCTTTTTCTTGGAGCAACTGGAGTAGGAAAAACAGCACTTGCAAAGTCCCTTACAAAGCATTTATTTGATCATGAAAAGCATATGATAAGACTTGATATGAGTGAGTATATGGAATCTCATTCAGTAAGTAAACTGATTGGATCTCCTCCTGGATATATTGGTTATGAAGAAGGAGGTCAACTCACATCATTAGTCAAACAACATCCTTATAGTGTGGTCTTATTTGATGAAGTAGAAAAGGCTCATCCTCAAGTATTAAATATTCTTTTACAAATTCTTGATGAAGGACATTGTCATGATTCAAAGGGATTTAAAGTTTCATTTAAAAATACAATCATCATGCTTACCAGTAATATTGGATCTGCTTATCTATTAGATAATGAAATGTTTAATCCAACCTTAGCGATGAATCAATTAAAATCAACACTTAAACCAGAACTTTTAAATCGTCTTGATGAAATTGTAATCTTTAATCCTTTAACGATGGAGCATGCGAAAGCAATTGTACAGAAATCATGTTCATTTACACAAGATAAACTAAAAGAAAAAGGGATTAGTCTAGACATTAATGATGATGTCTATACATGGATTGCGCAAAAAACATTTTCGCAAGAATATGGTGCACGCGCCATTGAACGAGGCGTTGTACAATACATAGAGAATCCATGTTCACTTTTGATTTTACAAGGGTATAAAGAGCAATTTAAAGCGATTGTGAAGAATGATGAATTATTAATTGAACCCGTTTCAAATAATATAAAAGAGGATATCAACCAATGATATCCTTTTAATTAGGATTGTCTATATTTTAAGCGGTATCTTCAATAATAGTTGTTGCTTGTGGATAATACTGAGTAATATACCTAAATCAAAAACAAGTCAAAAAAGCTCTTCTTGACTGCATAAAATGTAGATAAATCATGATGCATTAATCACACGGTCATCCTCTTCAAGATAATCAAGACACTTAATTGTAGTGATCGAGTTGCTAATAGGCGATCATCATTGTGAAAGGATTAACCAAATGTTAACTACATCTTGTCTTCTTCTTCTTGACTAGTGTAGAATGGAAAGAGTAGGAGATTTCCATATGAGCAATACCCATCGTGCTTTTGAAATTTTGAAGATTTTACGCATCCATAGTGATGAAGAACATCCTTTAACATTTGAAGATATTCGTCAACGATTACTCGAAAAAGAACTTGATATGAATCGTAAAACATTCTATGCGGATATTGCTCGACTTCGTGAAGTTGGACATCATATTCACACGGCAAGGTCTAATAATTTTGGATATTATATTGAGTCTGAACCATTTACTTTTGCGCAAGCGAAACTACTTGTGGATGCGATTCAATCCTCACGATTTATATCCAAAGATATGAGTAATGAACTCATTGATCATATAGCGTCATTAACTTCGACGTATCAAGCAGGACAACTCAAATCACGCTTGTATGTCGATGAGCGAAGTAAAACATTAAATAAATCAGTATATACCACTGTGGATCGACTCCAAAATGCCATCACAAAAAACAAGAAAATCAGATTTAGATATTATGATACGGTTCTTAATCGACATGATGAGCGTGATCGTCGCTTTAAACATGATGGGGCCTTCTATTTAGTCTCCCCGTATATGCTTGTTTGGGGCGAAGATAATTATTATTGTGTAGGACATCATGAACAGAGAGATACCATTTCAAACTTTAGAATCGATCGCATGGATAATGTAGTCATTATGCCTGAATCTCGAATTCCTGCCACGACAGCATCCAAAGATCCTCAGTTTAATCTTTCCAAGTATGCCCAAAATATCTTTGCAATGTATCGAGGATATAACTCCATCATTACAATCCAAGCTGATATGGATTTACTCTCAACTTTCTCAGATCGCTTTGGAACAAGTGGAAAATATAAACGACTCAATGATCAACGATTTGAAATCACGACTAATGTTGAAATCTCACCACCATTTTATGCTTTCATATTCCAATTTGGTTCTAAAGTAACAATTATAAGTCCATCTCAAGTCGTGAATGAATTCAAAGAACATGTTAAGAAGACATTATATCTATATGAAAAATAAGAGGAATCGCATCGATTCCTCTTACTCTTAATTCGTAATTTGTTCCTTACTCACTAAATATGCATGGACAAATACTCGGCCATTATCATAACTATATTCACATGACACTAAGGTAAGTAGTTGTGTCACTTCAAATTGAGTAGGCTGATGAACACTCTTTGAAGCATAACCTTCCATGACACTTTCTAAAGAATTCGATGATAATGGTAATGATAAGCGAGTTTTATTCGCATCAATGCGTTGAAATGAGAATACTTTGTATGTATATTCAAAGTTTTCATCAGCGATGGTTATGAGTTGGTTTTGATTTAAGAAGTTTTTATCTTCATACTTAATTAATTTTCCAAACATTGCAGTATGTTTTACAGAATGTCCATAGATAATGATGTGAGGTTCATTTAAGTCAACATTGCGATAATCCATAAAGATGTTTCCATACGATGAAGGACGTAGGTCAAAACCCATATTGAGGTAAAATTGATTATCTTTTCCTTTTACCATGGGAAATGACATTTCACTTGAACCAATCCTAATCCATCCGATGTAATCACGATTGAGTGATTTCATGCTTTGAAATAGTGATAAAGAGTCTTGTTGGGGTGTTTCAATGAGATCAGGTTGAGTTGCTTCTAAATGAAGTGTCTGAAGTTTTTGCACAAGTTCTTCATGAGCTAATCTTTCAAGATAGTTCAATGTCGCAATAATTAACCCTGTACCAATAAGAACAATAGAAATGATTTGAATAGAAATAGACAATATTTTTCTTTTATTTAGTAGAAGAGGTGTTAGTGATGATGGACTTTGACGATTAATCTCAATGAGATCTTCTTCCGTAAGCGTCCATACTTTCTTAAGTTTTGTGACTTCTAGAAAAGATAGCACCGATTCATCAAAGGTCTGAAAGAGTCGATACAAGAAACCTGTTTCGACCACTAGCGTGACATTCATTCCATGTCTTTTAGCCCAATGTGTAATCGAACCATAGATATGATGAAGATCTTCAATCGTAAGATTACTTTCATCATCAAAAAGCATATAACATGTTTGATGTTTGTAATATGCATTTAAAAGAGCTTCCTTAACAATCTTTGGAGCGGCTGTTTGGGGATTAATCCATTCTTGATTGAGTCTTAACATGGACAAATTCTATCATAGACACAGATATGAGAATGCTTAAGAAATCAAAGAAGTCATCTTGATATCCATTATGATGATAATTTATCAATATCTAAAACTGTTTGAGTGATGAATTCAATGGTGGCATTCAGTGTTTCTTGAGTGGATAAATCAATACCAATAAGCTTCACAAGTTCTTGTGGAGGAAGTGTTCCTCCTGCTTTAAGCATGGATTTCCATGCTTCAACTTTTGTTGGTTCTTCTTTGATGAGTGCAGCGGCATGCGTTGCAATCGATAAGCCCGCAGAATATGTGTATGGATATAATCCCATGTAGTAATGAGGTTGTCTCATCCAAGTTAAAGCGGCTTCATCTTGAATCGTAACATCTTCTCCCCAGAAATCTTTAATTGTTTTAAGCATTAAATTATTTAAAATTTGAGCATTTAATGGTTTGTGTTGATCCACCAATCGATATACTTCTCGTTGATACACGGCTTCAAGCATATGAGTCACAAAGTTGTGATAGTAAGTACGTGCAATTAATGTTGCTTTCAACCAACGTTGAAAACGTGGGGATGAATCTTGTTTCTTTAATGTTTCTGCTACAAATAGTTCATTAATGGTAGATGGTGCTTCGATAAAGTACAATGAGGCTCTTGTGTCAAAGATCGATTGATGTTGACCTGCAAGATAAAAGTGGCCAGCATGACCTAGTTCATGAGCTAAGACAAAGGCTTCTCTCATTCGCTCAGTCCAATTGATTAAAACAAATGGGTGAACTCCATACGGAGAAGAACAAAATGCACCGGTTGATTTTCCAATATTATTCTCAAAATCAATCCAACGCTCTTTAAATGAACGCTCAACCATGGTGATATAATCATCACCTAATAAAGATAAACCTTCTTTTAAGATATCAAGTGATTGAGATACTGAGATCGTGGGTTCAAAGGTAGGGTCTAGAGGTAATTTTAAATCAGCATAAGTTAAAGACTCTAAACCGTATTCTTTTTTAATTAAACGTGCATAGTGACGCATTGGAGCTTTAAGCTTCTCATAGATCGTATCAATATGATTATGATACACGTGCGTCGAAACTTGTTGGTTAAAAAGTAAGTAATCAAATACGCTTTCATAGCCTCTTAACGTAGCAAGTGCTTTTTCTTTTGATACATGAGCTGAATAAACTGCAGCCATGGTGTGTTGATATGACTTCAATTGAGTCGAGAAAGAATTAAATGCAGCTCTGCGGACCTCATGATCAGTATTGAATTCATATTGATTTTCAAACGAATTAAATGTTAGGGGAAATGATTGACCATTCACTTCAAAGGGTTTGAATTGTAAATCCGCAAGTTTTGAGCGGTTATAGATCCCATAAAAGGCATTCAGTGGTGTTGACAACATTGATAAGGCCTTTTCAACATCAAGACTTAGTTGATGAGGTTTTTGTCGAAGCACTTCTTCAATATATCCTTTTAAGTGTTGTGCGTCACTCGTAACTTCTTTTAAAACCGATTCATGACATTGAGACAATTCCACATCAATGAATGCACTTGCTGAACCAAATGATGAAGCTAAAGATGCTAAACTGCCTTGACGAAGTAGAGATTCTTGATTACTTGAATCTTCGCTAACCTTAAGCTGTGCATATGTGAACAAAGACGTTGCTTTTTGCGTCATTGATGCATATAAATTGAGGCAATCAATGATGCTTTGTTTTGAATTGAGGGTATTCACAAATGATGATAATGATTGAATATTTTCTTTCAAAGATTCTACTGCGTTAAGAAATGATGTTTCATCATTAAATAGTGAGCTCAAATCCCAAGTATACTGTGAATCGACCTCTTGACGAGTTTTATTCATGTTAGTAATCATGATATTCCTTCTTTCATATTTTTTAGTAGTGTATCATATTTTATGTACATTTAGACATTCATAGCAATATTTAATATAATAAAACAAGACTGTGAGGATGAAGTATGATACAAGTATTTGTAGCAGATATGGATGGAACTTTTTTACGAAAAGATCATTCGTATGATAGAGCATTATTTATCAAAATGATGGAAAAGATTAAACAACAAAACAAACACTTCGTCGTCGCAAGTGGTAATCAGTGGCGTCAAATTCGCTCATTCTTTAATGGATATGAAAAAGACATCTCCATTGTAGGGGAAAATGGAGCTGTTATTTTGCATCAGGACACCATTATTGGCTCAACTCACTTTGAAAAAGAAACACTAGCATCATTACTCAATTACTTACTTCATGTCGAGTCAATCTATTTATGTTCAGGGGTACATCATTCGTATGTCTTGGATGCTTATCCTCAAGCCATGAAAGATCATATAGAGTTGTATGCTCGAAACATACAATATGTAGCTCAATATGAAGTCAAAGATGATCCTATTTTAAAAATTGCTTTAGTCTGTGAAAATCATTTGACTCATCACATTATGAGTGGTTTACAGCAAAACTTTCCCCACGTTGAAGTGCATAGTTCTGGTTTAGGATCGATTGATATCAATCCTTATGGAGTTAATAAAGGCAATGGATTAGAAAAACTTCTTAACGTAATTCATCATTCCTTTGACGATTGCATGGCCTTTGGAGATGGTGGAAATGATGTTTCCATGCTTGAGCGAGTGGCATATCCTAAAGTGATGGCCAATGCACCACAGTGGATGCATTCCTATGGAGAAGTGATTGATTCAAATCAAAATCAAGGAGTCTTACATACAATCCTTAAGGAGTTGTCACAATATGAATGAAATCTTACTCGTCATTGTAGCGATGATGTTAGTGATTGTGGTTTTTATCGGTTTAATGATTTTTCGTCAACAAAACAGTTTATCCTCACTTCAACAGCAACTATGGCAGGTTCAGGAAACATTTTTAAAAGAAACACAAGCCATTAAAACAACTCAACTGATGCAAACTAATCATTGGCAAGAAGATTTACATCAAAATATGGCGAGTCAACTTGCGCCACTACACCAATCTTTACATGGCGTAAGTTCCATGCTTGGAGACTTGCAGCATCTTCACCATAATGTTGCTTCCCTCAAGCAGGTTCTTACTAAAGAGAAATCAAAAGGATTATTAGGTGAAGTCGCTTTAGAAGCTATGTTGATGTCGCTTCTTCCTTCTCATATGTACACCATGCAAGCGAATCATCCTATTTTTGATCAAAATAAAGTGGATGCTTTGATTTCTTTGCCATCATCGCATAGTGAAATCCTAATCCCAATTGATGCGAAAGTTCCACTGAATGATTATGAAGTGTATGCGAAACAACCAACTCAAGAACATTGGAGTGCTTTTATCAAGGCTATCAAAACCCAGGCTAAAAGCATTAAAAGTAAATACATTCGTCCCCCTCATACCAGTGATTTTGCGCTCATGTATGTACCATTTGAATCCTTGGTCTTAGATTTATATCAAGACCATCATCTGCTTCATACCATCTTTCAAGAAACGAATGTTTATATTGTGTCCCCCATGACACTTCATGCCTTTATCAATGTACTTTTGATGAGTTTTAAACACCATGATTTAGTGGCTCATTCACAGATTGTGATTGAGCACATGAGTGAACTTCTTTCTCATCTTGAGGCTTCAAACACACTGATGAAGACACTCAACAAGAAACATCATGAAATGACCCATGCCTTAGCAACCCTAGATCAGCACATTCATCACATTGAACTTCATCTTGAAGGATTAGAATTGAGTAAAAAAACGACCAGTATTGAACAGTAACCATAAAATTAATGTGTTTTAGGCTAAAAAAATCTTTGTTTTCAATCAAGTATAATCCTTTATTTGACGATGTAAGGTATAGTATAAGTGGACGTGGGTGTGTTCATGGATGATCACGCAAGAAAAAGTTGAGCCTTGGGGGGACTCAACTTTTTTAGTATTTTAAATTTGAAATAAGGCTTTGATCCGGATCAATGAAAATCGTTGTATACTGTTTGACACTTACAAGTCCTAAAGGGGCTTTTGGTATTTTCTTTATATTTGATATTTGCGTATACATGACTTCGACAGAAGAAGATTTCGCATGTTTTGAATAGTTAGCACATAGATTTGCGGCTGTTCTTATCATGACTTCATTTAATTCTTTTTGTGTTCTTAATATTACATGTGAGCTTGGAGCATCCTTGACATGAAACCAGTAGTCGTTCTTATTTGCGAAACTAAAGGTTAGATAATCATTTTGAATGTTATTTTTCCCAACATAGACAATGAAATCTTGTCCTTCATATTTTAAGATTTTAATGCTTTGTTTCTTTTTGGGTGATGATAGTGTTTTTGAGCGCATCAAACGTTGTGCTACCAACTCATCTTTGATTTGTAATGCTTCTTCGACACTAGCAAATTCCAAAGCATTTTCACAACTTTCTAAATAAGTAATCATGGTTTGTGTTAATGCTTGTTGTTCATGGATATGGGCAATAGACTGATTCATCTTAGAGGCTTTCTTGTAATAGGCATTCGCATTTTGAATGCCTGTTAAGTGAGGTTGTAAAGGAATTGTTACACTTATGTTTTCATCATCAAAAGAAGGGACAATCAATACTGAATCACCCTTTTTCACCATCGTGGCATAACTCATACAATAATCAGCCCAAATTTTATATTCTTCACGTCGAGATGTTGCTTTTAAATCATCTTCTAATTTTAAAGCTTTTGAGCGTTGTTTTTTCAGTTCTCTTGAAATAACCTTTGAAATATCTTGAGTTAATACTTTAATGTTTTTTTGATGTTCTTTTTGAGCATACATTTGTCCCATCATGGTATGAATTTCACCTTGAATCAATGGCGATTGAGTATGCAAAAGAGGAATCACATGAAATAATCTTGAATCATTTTCGCATACATAAAGTGTTTGCGAATTAAGGCATTGATGCAACACATCAGGAACGGATTGATTTAAATGAAATCGATATTCGAGTTCTTTCGCAAGTAAAGGCGAACATCCTTCAATCTCCATCCAATGATCTTTCTTATCTTGAATGATAGGATCATCCATTTTGAGTTTTTCTTGAGATTGAATCGGCTGGAAATTTGAATGCAACATAATATAACGTGATGAGTTCTTATCAGGATAAATCTTTGTATGCGCATCAATGATTTGATGGGACTCATTCACTAAAATTGCATTGGTATACTGGCCCATAAGTTCGACATAGAGTATTACTTGAATTTTTTCAAACACATCATTAGTTGTATCAAAGACCATTTTAAAATGTCGATCAAGACCAACTTGCATGATGTGAGTGCATGTTGCTCCTTCACAGTATTTTTTAAGTGTTGTTAGAAAGCTAGACTGATGAGTTTGTGTGAAATTTTGATGTGTTAATGTGATTCGTGAAGTTTGAGCATCTAAGGCCATCAAAATATTAAATCGTTGCGAAGCATACGCATGAAATAAAAAATGTTGTTCGCCAACTTGTTGGATTTTGTTAACTTTAAAAGGACATTGCGAAGCAATGTTTTTAAGGAGTGAGTTTAAGATAAAACCGTCAAGTGCCATAAAATTCTCCAATTTTCACCATTATATCACATTGACAAGGAGGTTTTAACTCGTTAAACTAATACAAAGGATGTAAGCGTATGAAAAAAGGACTTCTTATAGTATTAAGTGGCCCAAGCGGGGTGGGTAAAGGGACGATTCGAGAATTATTTATCCATAAACCAGAGCTCAATATCGCTTTCTCAATTTCGATGACCACTCGTGCTCGTCGAAGTAATGAAGTTGATGGAGTTCATTATTACTTTGTCTCACATCAAGATTTTCAAAGTGCTATAGAACAAGATGAATTACTTGAGTATGCAGAGTTTGTAGGTAATTATTACGGTACACCTTTAAAAGAAGTTGAACGTCTACGAAATCTTGGATACAATGTCTTACTTGAAATTGAAGTTCAAGGGGCACTACAAGTCCTTGATAAGGTTCCTGATGCTCTCATGATCTTTGTGGTTCCACCAAGTATGGATGAACTTAGACGCCGTATTGAAAGTAGAAAATCAGAAAGTGAAGAAGTCATTAATGCGCGTCTAGAAAAAGCAAGTGCAGAAATGGAACTCACTGGCAATTATCGGTATGTTGTATGCAATGATGATCCTCAGTTAGCTGCCGATATTATCTCTGTCATTATAAAACGATATTCAGAAGCGACCTAGTCGCTTTTTTTCATCCTCTGTTCACCTTCATCTGATATAATACTCCTATGATTATCGACGTGGTCATTCGAAATAGAATCAAAAACCTAGATCAACTAAGTTATTATTGTGAACATACTATCCCTGCAGGATGTCGGGTTGAAGTCATGTTGAATCAAACCAAACTTATTGGTTTTGTAGTGGGTTCAAAAGAAGATGAACCAACACCATACAAACTTACTCCAATTCTCAGAATCATTGATGACACGCCAATACTATCTCCTTTATTTCTTTCATTATTTGAGATGCTTCAAACCTATACCTTAGATTCAAAATATGACATTCTCCAACAATGTCTTCCCTTTGATAAACGATTAAATGATAAGGAACTCATCCCAACTCTTAAAAGGTTTTATACTCGTAGCGATCAACCTTTAAATCAGCGAAAATCAAATCATCCATTGATGCATTATCAAAGTAACGAGCGCATTGATGAATCTCAAGTTACTTCATCGCAATGTCGCACTTGGCTCAAACAAGGGTATCTTGTTGAGCAATTTGAGTTACCTCAATTGAAGCAAGTTCAATCAAAACCTCATCCTCAACTTAATGAGGAACAAAGCGTCATTGTGGATGCCATCGATATTACACAGTTTGATGTACATGTGATTAAAGGACCTACCGGAAGTGGTAAAACTCATGTTTTTATGGCTTGTGCGCAAAAAGTCATTAATCTAAATAAAAGGGTATTATTATGCGTTCCAGAAATCTCACTTACACCACAAATGGTGGAAAGATTTCAATCCTATTTTGAGGTTCCTGTGATTGTGTATCATTCTACTCTAACACCAAAAGAGAAGGTGAGTGCTTTAACTCAAATTCGACATCACACCTCTTGCATCGTAATCGCAACTCGATCAGGCATCTTTATTGATGTTGAGTTTGGACTTATCATCATAGATGAAGAACATGATGCCAGTTTTTATCAAACCACACCGATGGTGTATCATACTCATGATATTGCCAAGTTCATTGCGAAAAAATGTAATATTCCATTATTTCTAGCGAGTGCTACTTTATCACTAGAGACTTATGCGAAAGCATTAAAAGGATTGTATCGCTTACATTCACTCCACACGCGTCATGAAGCGAGTTTTCCAAATCTACATATTGTGAATATGAGAGATGATATTAAACTTCACCAATCATATATGATTTCTAAGCCTTTATTTCAAGCCATTGAACAACGACTTCAAAAGAAAGAACAAGTGTTAATTCTTATGAATCGAAGAGGTGCATTCCCAACCATCACATGCACTCATTGTTTAAATAATGCACGTTGTCATGAATGTGGTTTACACCTTAATTATCATAGTGATACAAAAAAGATTCATTGCCATTATTGTGCAAAAGTGTATCATGATTACCAATGTGTTCATTGTGGTCATCAACAGTTCACAGGCAGTGGTTATGGTACTCAAAGTGTAGTCTCACGACTTAAGATTTTATTTCCTCAAGCCCATATTCAAAGACTAGATTCTGATGTGGCAACATCAATCGAATCAACCTCCATTCTGCAAGATTTTACTCAAGGAAGCATTGATATCTTAGTTGGAACTTCTTTGATTTCAAAAGGACTTGATATTGAAAATGTGACGTGTGTAGGCATACTGGATGCAGATCAAGCTTTATCATTTCTTAATTTACGAAGTTCAGAATCAACCTTTGCGATGTTAATGCAAGCCGCAGGAAGAAGTGGGAGAGCTCAAAAACAAGGTGAAGTGTTTATTCAGGTGATGGATCCACAACATCGGGTAATTCAATGTCTACAAGAGCATAATTATGAACGATTCTTTAAAGAAGAGATGGCCTTTAGGTATCAAAATCAATTACCCCCTTATGTTTACCTTATCTCTATCGAATGTGCTCATAAACACGCTCAAACTGCGTTTGAAGTCGCATTAAATCTTAGTTCACAACTTAAAGAATCCATGCATGTTATTGGTCCTTCAAGTTTATTAAAACAACGAGGATTAACACGTTATCAAATTATTATCAAGACAAAAGATTGGTTAAAAACCATGCAACACCTTAGGGAATTAAATATCATGACTCATCCTCAATGTGAGATGAAAGTGATTGCTAATCCATATGCTTTAGGAGGCCTATGATATCTTCACGTGAGTTAGCTTATACCATATTATTAAACGCAATCAAGCACCGGTCATATATCAATCTACAACTTAAAGGGTTATCCCATCCTGATATGGCTTTTGTCAATGCGTTAGTGTATGGGGTGATGCAAAACTATCGTCAATGTCGTCATTTCTATGGGCCTTTTATCACAAAAAAAGTCAGTATTGAGGTGGACGTTATTTTATTATTAAGTGCATATCAAAACCATTTTATGAGAGATATTCCACAGTATGCTATCAAATCAGAAGCGATGAAGTTATGTGAGAAGTATGCTTCTTACGGTAAAGGATTTGTGAATGCAATGATTGAAAAAATCTTTAGTGCTCAACGTATTCAGGCAAAAGATGAGTTTGACACTGAAGGGATAAGTCTAGAAACTTCATTTGAACCATGGATTATTAAGATGTGGCAAGCCCATTATGGTCATCATTTTGCTTATGACTATGCAAAATTTTCGAACACACCTTCTCCCATTTTTGGATTTCTTCACTATCAGAATAAAAATGATCTTTCAAGGTATGGTACAAAGCTTAATGATTATACATTTCTATCTGATAAATCTTTGATTAATCATGATGATTTTAAAGCTAAACAGGTTTTTATTGCGGACATTCATGCTCAAGTTGTTGGATTTAACACCCCTATACAACCTCACGAACGAGTCCTTGATGCGTGTGGTGCTCCGGGTGGAAAATCAATGATGATGGCGATGAAAATCAAAGATGATGCGGAAATTATATGTGCTGATATTTCCTCACATCGATTGGAACTAGTTAAGCAAAGTGTATCCAAAGCAAGACTCAAAAGCATTCAGACCTATGAACTTGATGCTAGAATGGCCCATACTCAGTTTGAACTATCAAGTTTCGATGGTATTCTAGTGGATGCTCCTTGTTCAGGTCTTGGAGTACTTCGTCGAAAACCAGAAATAAAAATGTTTATTACCCCAGAAGATATCGACAAACTTGTGAACATCCAAGCAGAAATCTTAGATAGCTGTGCAAAGGTACTTAAGGTAGGTGGGTGGATGGTATATAGCACATGCACTTTGAATAAAAAAGAAAATGAAAACCAAATCAATGCGTTCTTAAAAACTCATCCAGGTTTTATATGTGAACACATGATGCCTTTTGATAGTTTTAAAACAGGAGGCGATGGATTTTTTATGGCAACTTTAAGGAAAATACAGTAAAATAATCACATGAAACCTTCAATCTATGGCTTAACTTATTTAGAACTCGAAACATGGTGTTTAACACATGGTTTTAAAGCATACCATGCAAAGAATACCTTTCGTTGGTTATATAAAAAACGAGTCTCATCATTTGACATGATGAGCGATTTATCGCTTGCACTTCGACAAGCCTATGACGAGCATTTTCACATGGAAGGACTTGTTGAAATTGATAAGCAAGTATCTTCAGATGGAACTCGTAAATATCTTTTACAACTTGATGATCAATCAATGGTTGAAACTGTTTTAATGGTGCAACCTTATGGATATAGTGTATGTATTTCATCTCAAATTGGATGCAATATGGGGTGTGCTTTTTGTGCATCAGGACTTATTAAGAAATCAAGAGATGTCCGAGCTGATGAAATGGTGCGCCAACTTATGCATGTTCAAAAAGACTTGGATCACGATGAAAAACGAGTCTCACATATGGTTGTGATGGGAATAGGGGAACCTTTTGATAATTACGATCATGTCATGAACACAATTCGAATTCTAAATCATGATTTAGGACTTGCGATTGGTTCACGACATATGACGGTTTCGACGTGTGGAATTCCTCAAGGTATACGTAAGTTTGCTAATGAACCATTCCAAGTTAATCTTGCGATTTCACTTCATGCTCCAAATGATGAATTACGATCATCAATCATGCCAATTAATCGTGCATATCCTTTAAAAGAACTTATGAGTGCGATGAATGATTATTTCAAAGTATCTAATCGTAAAGTGACTTATGAGTATATCTTGCTTAAAGATGTCAATGACAGTGTTGCGCATGCTAAAGAACTAGCCGCTCTCATTAGGGGACAACATGTTTATGTGAATCTTATCCCATACAATAAAGTTGAAGAGCAACCTTTTGAGCAAGTGTCTTCTAAACAAGCACAACTTTTCTTTGAAACCTTGAGAAAATCAGGAATTACCGCTACACTGAGAATGGAACATGGTGCTGATATTGATGCAGCATGTGGGCAACTTCGTAGTAAGAAGTTAAAGGGGTGTCAAATATGAAGGCTTATGGCGTAACAGATCTTGGGAGATTAAGACAACGAAATGAAGATGCTTTTGCCATAGTGGAACAGCCATTCATAGCTGTCATCTCAGATGGTATGGGAGGGGCACCCTATGGAGATTTTGCCTCAAAATTAAGCGTTGAAACATTCATTCAAAGTTGTAAAAAGATTCACCAATGGGATATTGAACACATCACAAATGCTGTCCATGAAACCAATGCAAAAGTCGTTGGAGAAACTATATTAAATCCAAAATACCAAGGCATGGGTGCAACCTTAATCGCTTTTATTCATCATTTAAATCAATCTTGGCTTATCAACGTTGGTGATAGTCGTGCCTATGGATATTCACAATCCCAATTTGATCAACTAAGTGATGATCATACCATGCTTAATGAGATGATGAAACAAGCTCATCAACTAGAATCTTCTATTGATCACCGCTTTAAACATATGCTTACATCTGTGATAGGAATGCCTTCAGGATGTCAGGTTGATGTTACAACGATTAATACTCGTTATGATTATATTCTCTTATGCAGTGATGGTTTAAGTAATCTTGTGTGTGAATCAATCATGATGGATGTTTTAGGCTCATCATCCTCATTAGAGGAGAAAGCTAAAATATTGATTGATCATGCAAACCAAGCGGGGGGTAGCGATAACATTACCGTGATTATCATAGACTGTCGAGGTGAGATTTATGAGTAATATCATTCGAAGTCGTTATTTAGTATCACGTAAACTAGGTGAAGGTGGAATGTCTGATGTTTATCTTGCAACAGACACCTTACTAAATCGAGAAGTGGCTATTAAAATCTTACGACAAGAACTCTCCATTGATCCCGTGAATTTACTTCGTTTCCAAAGAGAAGCTAATGCGGCTAGTAAACTTAATCATCCCCATATCGTAGAGATTTATGATGTGGGAGAAGAAGACGGACGTCATTATATTGTCATGGAAGTTGTTCGTGGGAAAACCCTAAAAGAACTTATTCAACAGCGTGGAGCTTTAGATATCAAAGAAGCGATTTTCATTATGCGACAAATCATTTCGGCTGTCGGACATGCCCACACGCATAATATTATTCATCGTGATATCAAGCCACAAAACATTCTAGTTAAAGATGATGGCTCGATTAAAATTGCAGATTTTGGCATTGCGATGGCCATGGATGCGACTCAACTTACGCAAGTTGATTCGGTCATGGGTTCCGTTCACTATATGGCTCCTGAATGTGCTCGTGGTGAAATGGCTTCCATTCAAAGTGATGTTTATGCATTAGGAATCGTATTTTATGAACTATTGAGTGGTCAAGTGCCTTATGCTGCAGAGGTTTCAGTTCAAGTGGCCTTAAAGCACATGCAAGAAGACTTTCCTTCTGTACGCTCCTTCAATCCCTCAATTCCACAATCGATTGAAAATATCATTTTTAAAGCCACCGCAAAAAACAAAGCTTATCGTTTTGAATCTGCGAATGACATGTTAGTATCACTTGAAGAAGCATTAGATCGTAAACATGAAAAGAAACTTGTGTTTGAAAAAGAAGTCAATTTAGAGGCAACTCAAGTGTATCAAAAGGTCAATGTCAAAGAAACAACCACAACCTCTTGGTGGATTACCCTCATTGTAGGGATTATGCTTTCAGGACTGATCTTGTTTTTAGGTGTTGAAGCCGCGTCGTGGTTTAATCGAGACCCAGTCGATCAAATGGTTGAAGTCCCAAATATTGTTGGACTAACTTTCTCTCAAGCCCGTGAAACCCTTGAAGAATTAGGTCTATTTCTCAGTACAAATGTTCGTTATCAATTAACTGATGATGTTGAATTTGGAAAAATCATTTCCTTCTCACCTGGTTTAAATACCAAAGTTGAGAAAGGAACTCAGATTACGGTATGGATATCCGATGGGATTTATTTTGTGGTGGGCGATTATGTCGGTCAAACCATTGATAGTGTGCAAGAAATGCTATCGAGCACGCGAATCTTGGTGAGAGTTGAAAAAGAACAAAGTGCTGATGTCCCTGCAGGAACGATTATTCGTCAAGAGATTCTTTCACCAGGAGAAAAACTTGATCCTCGTCGTCAGTTTGAGATTAAACTTGTCGTCTCAACCTATGTTGAGATAATCATGCCTAGCCTAGTCGGGTTACCAATTGAAACGGCTGTGAACCAGTTAGAAGGACTAGGCGTTCAAGTGTCACTCAAGAAACTTTCCACCGAAGGTTTAAGTGATGAAGAATTAGAAAACATTCAATTTAATGTCGTAATTTCGACATCAGTGGCACCTGGTGCAGTCTATACTCAAATTGAAGGAAGAAGTGTGGAGTTAACATATTATCCATGAGTGAACACATGAAAGCTCGATGCTTAAGACATATATCAAACCAGTATTCTTTTATGATTGATCATCAACTCACCATCGTGAAAGCAAGCGGTAAGCTACGAAAAGGTCTTTCACCAATGGTTGGGGATTGGTGTGAACTTCAAAAGATTGGTGATGAATATGTTATTCAAAAGGTTCTACCTCGATCTAATCAACTCATAAGACCATCAATGGCCAATATTGATCAAGCCATTGTGGTCACTTCCTTATTTAGACCAGATTTTTCTGAAACATTGCTTGATCGTCAACTCATGCTTATTGCCTATGAGAATATTGAACCGATTATCATCATTACCAAATGTGACTTAGTTTCAAACGATGATCCAGTTTTTGAAAAAGTAAGAGCGTATGAAAAAGCCGGATACACTGTCTTAAAGACAGGCATTGGATTTCCAATCCAACCCATTTTAGACCAACTAAAAGATAAGATTAGTGTATTGACTGGACAAAGTGGAGCCGGGAAAAGTGCATTAATTAATCGCTTGGATTCATCATTTCAACTCAATACACAAGAGACTTCTAAAGCACTCAATCGAGGTAAACATACCACAAGACATGTTGAACTCCATCAAGTTGGTGAAGGATATTTAGCGGACACACCAGGGTTTTCATCATTATCGTTTACCCATTGTGATGAGCACATATGTGCCTACTTATTTAAGGAATTCTCTCCATTTGTAGGAAAATGTCGTTTTCGTAACTGTTTACATCTCAATGAACCTGACTGTGCCATCAAAGAAGCTGTCAAACAAGGTGAGATTGCGGATTTTCGACTCACAAACTATCAAGAAATTATTCAAATGATTAAGGAAGGTAAAACCCAATGATTATTGCACCATCATTATTGGCCGCAAACTTTTTGTGCCTTGAGAAACAATGTGAAGAACTGTTAAAACACCAATTAACCTGGTTGCATTATGATGTGATGGATGGATATTTTGTTCCTAATCATTCATTTGGCGCAGATATACTGAAGCAACTCAAGCAGAAATTTCCGTTCTTTTATGATGTGCACTTAATGGTCTCCCAGCCAAAGATATTCATAGAGTTTTATAAAACTATTGCGGATGTCATCACGATTCACATCGAAGCTTGTTCACATCCTCAAGAAGCCATTGAACTTCTCAAAAAAATCCGCAGTTATGGAATTAAAGCTGGTTTAAGCATTAAACCAAAGACTTCAGTAGAAATGATTGAATCGTGTTTACCATTTTGTGATTTAGTGCTTGTGATGAGTGTTGAACCAGGATTTGGTGGACAATCCTTCATGATGGATTCATTAGATAAAGTAAAACAACTTAAAGAGTTAAAAATCAAACATGATTTTGACTATATGATTCAAATTGATGGGGGAATTAATCAAGAAACCGCAAAACTTGCGGATGCTGCAGGAGTTGAAAATTGTGTTATTGGAAGTGCATTATTTAAAGATTTTCCTTCGCAGTTAGGAGTGTATCGATGAAAATTGCCATTGTTGCATCATTAGCACAACCGCATGAACTTATCGGCTATGATCGCTATATCGGATGTGATTATGGAGCTTATGTGTGTGCGCAAGCGAACATCATGATGCAAGTTGCAGTGGGAGATTTTGATTCGGTCACAAGTGAGCAATTTGAGATTATTAAAAAGCACTCTTTTGAAGTCATCACCTTACCACAAGATAAGGATGTTTCTGATACTGAATTTGCGCTATCGTTAACAAGTTCTGATGATGAAGTCGTGATAATTGGAGGGTTAGGTGGTCGCATAGATCATGAATGGTCCAACATGCTTTGCTTGTTACGCTACCCACACGCAAAACTTGTCAATGATCATAATGTGATATGTGTAGTAGATAAGAAGATGAACATCAAAAAAGACAAGCAATATATGTCATTATTTCCCATGAGTGAGACATTAGTCACACTTCAAGGTGTTAAATATCCTCTACAAAATAAAACACTCCATGCTTTTGATACATTATGTTTGTCAAATGAAATAGTTGATGATTGTGCTATCATTGAAGTAAGTCAACCATGTATCATGATACTCAGTGAGTAAAGACGTTAAATTTTATGATTAAAGAACCAATGTTCTTAGGAGAATAATATGAAATTTCATTCCTTTATACTCATGTCTTTATTTTTCAGTGTGTTGTTATTGAGTGGTTGTGCAAGAAGTGATGAGTTAGCTTTAGGCCGATACGTGATGAAAGATGCAGATATTGAAGATTTTGCTTGGGTTGATCTTCAAGCAAACAATCGATTTACTTTCAATCGTCACATAGCTACATCATATCGCCCCACTGGAACATATACGATTGAAGACAATCAACTTACACTAAGAGTTAATTCTGAAGAATTCTATGTGTTTAAGATTGTTAACAAAACACTAGTATTTGAAAGTGAAGGTTCGGTACCGAGCTTAATTGAGGTTGGTACTGTATTTGAGTTGAAGAAATCCAATAACCAATATAATTAAGAAGCAAAAAAGGAATCAGATTCCTTTTTTAATGCACAAAAAAAACGGGATTAACCGTTTTGATTTAAGCAGCTTGTTGAGCTTTAAGTGTTTTCAAGGCGCGGGTGGAAATACGGACCTTTTGAGGTTTTCCATCGACAATGAGTGTCACTTTTTGTAGGTTCACATTCCATTTGCGACGTGTTGCGCGAAGTGAGTGAGAACGCTTGTTACCCGAAAGTGCTTTTTTACCGGATACGGCACATACTCTTGGCATACCGTAACCCCCTTTCATAATTGCTTGTAAATAATAGCATAAGAAAACTTTAAAGGCAAGTCTTTTATGTGTATTTGAATTAGGTTTCGTGTGGTCACCATAGTGAGTTTGTGATATGATAATCACAAGTGAAGGTCGTCTATGGAAAAACAAATTCTAGCGGTAGTGTCATTCTCTCAATATAAAGTTAAAGTGCTTGTTGCACAATTTTTCAACACTAAATTCAATGTACTCAAAGTAGAACAAGTCCCATGTGATGGTTTTGATGGGGAACACATCCTAGATGAAAAAGCGATTGTGTCATCTTTGAAAAAAGCATTTGATCATATTGCGACAAATTTAGGAGCTTCTATCACGAATGTTATCATGTGTGTTCCTTCCATTGGCATGGATCGATATCATGAAAAGGTTAAAGTAGTTCCTCAATTTACATCTTCTATTTCAAACAAAGACATTATTCTAGCCTTGAGAAAAGCAATGAATTCTCAAGTTCGTAGTGATAAGGAAATTATTTTCGTCAACATAAACTCATTTATCGCAAATGATACAACTTATCGAAAACTTCCAAGTCAAGTCGAATTAAGCTCAGTCATTTTGGATATGGATCAATTTGTTGCGGATAAAGAACTAACGCATACATTAGCCAAATGCATTGAAAGAGCAGGGGTAGGAATCTTGGATGTTGTTTTAGACTCATTTGCTTTGGGAAAAGAAACAGCGGCCATTGATGCATCTTTAAAATCAAGTGTTATTATCGTTGAGATAGGAGTTACTAAAACATTACTTTCACTTTACTATCATGGACGATTAATATCTTCACAATGGTTGGATACAGGGTACGGGGCATGGGTTCAAAACATCATCAATGAACATCAACTTCAATTTGATATTGCTTATCGTTTGCTAGTTCAAAACGTAGATTTAAAGCAAAATCATTATGGAACACATCCTGTGTTTCTATGGCAAGTTAAGGAACAAACTTATACAACTAATCAAGCTAAGATTATGGAGTGTGTGGAAGCATCCATTGATCAATTTATTGCTGAAGTGAATGAGGTATGTCAACCCATCTTTGCGAAGTCTTCAGGCGAGTTTTTATTAACAGGAGAAGGGTGTTTACTAGAAGGTCTCAGTGATCGATTTAGGAAAATAACCTCAGTGAATACTAAAGTATATGTGCCTGAAACGATAGGCGCACGAGATCCAGGTCTTACTCAATTACTTGGAGCATTATATGCATATAAAGATCATTTCATGTATACAAATCATACTGCTTCTTGTGTGAATGAAGTTGAATTTGATACAATGTTGAAAAGCGTGAAATTATCTGACAATCAAGACGGTACATTATCAAAAAAAGTGAAGGGTTTCTTCGATTCGAAGAAAGATTAGGGGCATAATCATGAGTGAGCAATTTGAGTATCAAGTAGCGAATATAAAGGTTTTTGGTATCGGGGGTGCTGGATGTAATGCGGTCAATCGCATGGTTGATGAAGGCATGCAGGGTGTTGAATTCTTTGTGTGTAATACTGACAAACAAGTCTTAGATGTCAGTGTTGTTAAAAATAAAATAGTCTTAGGTCGTACCACCACAGGGGGTTTAGGAGCAGGGGCAAACCCACTCATTGGCGAAAAAGCTGCCCTTGAAAGTGAAGCCGAGATACGTCAAGCCATGCAAGGGGCAAATATGGTATTCCTTACCGCTGGTCTAGGGGGAGGAACCGGAACAGGTGCTGCGCCGATTTTTGCTAGAATTGCCAAAGAATTAGGAGCGCTTACTGTAGGTATCGTCACAAAACCATTCAATTTTGAAGGTAAGAAACGTATGAGTCAAGCTCTTGGTGGACTTGAAGAATTACGTAAGCATGTTGATAGTTTAATTATCGTATCCAATAACCAAGTGTTAGAAGTGATTGGGCGAATTCCATTTATTGAAGCCTTCAAAGAAGCAGATAATGTCTTGCGCCAAGGAGTGCAAACCATTACCGATCTTATTGCAGTGCCAGCGTTAGTTAACCTTGACTTTGCGGATGTTCGTGCGGTCATGGAAAACCAAGGAAATGCACTTATTGGTATAGGAATGGCTTCAGGAGAAAATAAAGCTGTTGAAGCAGCCATTAAAGCAATTACCTCTCCTTTACTTGAGGCACAAATTAAAGGGGCTTCAAACGCGATTGTGAACGTCACAGGTGGCATGTCAATTAACTTATATGATGCGAATGATGCTATTGAATATATTCGCCAAGCCGCAGGTAATGATATTGACATTATATTTGGAGTCGCAATCAATGATGCACTTGAAGATGATGTCATTGTCACAGTTATTGCTACAGGATTTGATCAAAAAAGCACACCACTTCCCAAGAGTGTTGTCCCTCATACCCAACCACAACCAACCAAAGAACCAACCTATGTGGATGAAGAGGAACAGTCCATCCCAAGCTTCTTTAAATCACGATAACGCACTCAAGTGCGTTATTTTTGCAATCTATGTGATTTTATGGTATTAAGTATTAGAGGTATTTATGAAAATCTTTGTAATCAAGCACACTTTCTTTTCAAATTCATATCGCTGTAGTACCGTTCGTGAACGGTGTTTGAAGTATGCAAATGAAATGAATCCATCTTTGATTGTGATTACAGGAATGAATTCAAATCTCCCTGACACCTATCATAATTTCGTTTCACGACTAAATGATCGATCAACAATCATACTAAGAGAAAAGCAAATTGCCGAAGTTGATGATGTTTACATCCAAATTGAAGATGAATCATGTCTTATTCATAACAAAGTTATTAAAACTCAACGAGGAATGATGTCAATCGTCGAAGTTGAAAACAATAAGGTGCATGTTAAAACACTTGTGCTTGATATCTTTTCTGATGAAGAGTTTGCTGATTATCATGGTGATTTATCTGATCAAGACTTAAAAGTATTAACTCAAATGATTAAAAAATAAGCGTTTGGAATTCAACCAAACGCTTTTATTTGTTGCAACACTTCTGATATACCCCAAGCAATTCCATCTTGATCTACAGATGGTGTAATGATGTGCGAAATCTCTTTTAATTCTTGAGTTGCATTACCCATAGCCACTCCAATTTTTGCATTCGCAATCATATCCATATCATTATCAGAATCACCAAAAGCTACGTATTCAATTGGTTCACCAATTTTTTCAAAGTATACACGAATACCACGGAATTTTGATTGACCCATGTCGACCACATCCGCATATGTAGATCGACCACAATATACTTCTAATCCAGGAATGTTTCTAAAAGAAAGAAGTTTTTCAACATCCTCATGATATATCATAAGCATATCTAAAGGTTCATTTTCATACTCCTTAATGAGAGTAGGTATAGGCTCATGAAAAAATGAGTGAGCTTTAATGACAACATCATCAATCTCCTTTAACATAAATGAAGGATTTCCTTGAAATTGAATGTTCATGTCGAAAGATTTTGCGAGAGCAACAGCTTGATGAATTCTTTGTGTGTCCATGACGTACTTGTCGATAGTTTGACCAAATTGATTTAAGACATGTTGACCATTAGAACATATAAAACCATCCCAAGGGATGATATCTTTGACCATAGTTTGCATAACAGAGTCGTAAGAGCGGCCTGTTGCGATACAGCACCGATGTCCTAAAGCGTGAAGTTCGCGAAGTGCTTTCATCGCAGAGTTTGGAACTTCGTATTTTGCGGGATCAATAAGAGTTCCATCTAAATCAAATATAAAAGTTATTTTTTTCATGAGATAAGTATACCTAAAAAGTTACGTGATTTAAAGATTGACAAACTTTAAGTTTGTGTTAAAGTATGTGTAGTATAGGTCCTTTAAATGTGATCCAGAGAGATCAACAAGGCGAAACTTCACAGTCACCCTTCATTTTAAAGGCGCCATTGCGCCTTTTATTTTGGCCTATACGTCTGTTTTTCAAGGAGGTACTATGAGCGAAAAACAAACGTTAGTATTGGGAGTTAGAGATTGCCCAAAACCATTACCATGGGTTGTATTATCTCTTCAACATGTCTTTGCAATGTTTGGTGCAACGGTGCTTGTGCCCATTATTGTAGGCTTACCAATTTCAGTGGCATTATTTGCATCCGGTTTAGGAACACTCACTTACATTGCTTTGACTAAAGCAAAAGTTCCAGTTTACTTAGGTTCATCATTTGCTTACATCAGTGCTATTATTTTTGCCAAAGAAGCTTTAGGTGGTGATATTAGTGCAGCTCAAACCGGTTTAGTTATGGTTGGATTAGTGTACGTTTTAGTAGCATTACTCATTAAGTTTTTAGGTAAAGCTTGGATAAATAAACTATTACCTCCCATTGTAATTGGGCCAATGATTGCGATTATTGGTTTAGGTCTTGCAGGAGTTGCAGTTAATCAAATTGGTCTTAATGGAGAAGGAAGTTGGCAATCCATTGTGATTGCAGCAGTTGCATTCACCGTCTCAGCGTTTGTTAGTACTAAGGCTAAAGGATTCTTTAAAATGATTCCATTCATTCTTGGTATTCTAGCAGGTTACTTGGTCGCATTTGGATTAGGACAAGTTGACTTATCTCCACTAAAAGATGCTTCATTCTTAACGATTCCAGATTTCAAACTCCCATTTAGAGATTGGAATTTCTACTTTGGTCCTGAGATGTGGGCCATTGTTCCAGTTGCGATTGTAACCATTTCAGAACACATTGGGGATCATAAAGTATTAGGAAAAATTGTTGGACAAGATTTCTTACAAGATCCAGGACTTGATAAAACTCTTATTGGGGATGGGGTCGCCACTGCTTTATCTGCGCTTCTTGGTGGTCCAGCAAATACGACATATGGTGAAAATACAGGTGTTGTTGGGATGACAAAAGTAGCATCAGTATGGGTCATTGGCTTAGCAGCGGTGTTTGCGATAGCGTTAAGTTTCTTAGGAACAGTGACCGCATTGATTTCTACCATTCCAAGTGCAGTTTTAGGTGGAATGAGTGTACTCCTATTTGGTGTTATTGCTTCAAATGGTATCCGTGTTCTTATTGAAGCAAAAGTTGATTTTACACAACAACGTAACTTGATTATTGCGAGTGCAATGTTGGTGTTGGGTTTAGGTGGAGCTGTGTTAGAGTTATCTACACTAGTTACCTTATCAGGAACAGCACTAGCTGCTCTTGTGGGTGTGGTGCTAAATTTAGTCTTACCGAAAGCTTAATTAACATAATTAAAAAGAAAGAGTTGCTTCATTGAGGAAGCAACTCTTTTTCTTCTTGGTATTTTATCATTGGGATTAAACTTAGCAATGAGCTAATGGCTGGAAGTATAGTAAGTAATAAGAATATTCCAAGCATGGATGCCTCAGTTTGAGCAACATTCTCAATGAATCCGAATACATTAAGGACAACACCCATAAAAAATAGTCCAATTGCCGTTTGAAGTTTGGTTGTGAAGGTGTGAAGAGAAAAAACCATTCCTTCTAAGCGTTTCGATGTTTTGCGTTGTAAGAAATCAATAGAATCATTGACCATGATATACATGATGACATCATTGAGTCCCATACTAAATCCCACCACAAACATCAGTAATAAAACTAAAGCAAGTTGATTATACCCAATCATAAACAAAGCCAGATGAGCAAAGGCTTGAATGATTAATCCGCCTTGATATAGTGCTTTTTTGGAGAAGAACTTTCTTAGAAACGGTGTCAAAATCATCGCAAAGATCATTGAAAGAATTAATGTTGCCCCAAGAAGTGAGAATAACCCTTCATTATTAAGATTGTATTTTGCGAAGTATGTTCCTGCAGCCCCTAAGATCATTCTAAATGCACCAAGCATACGTGATGATTGAAGTTGAAGTAAAGGTTTGTTTTCTTTCAGTAGAAGGAAATCTTTGAGTTTTGAAACTGAAGCAGGTCGTTCAACTCGTTCACGAGTATTAAAGAATGCGAGTAAAAATAGAGCAGCTCCTAAAACAGATATGCTAGTTGCTACGATGGCATATCGTTGAGGATGATTTTGAAGTAAACCTAAAGCAATAGGTGGAACCACAATCGCAATAGCCAAACCAACATTTGACATAATGCGAGCTAAGGTCATAATTGTGAGACGTTCTTTAGGATTATCACTCATTGCGGAAGATAATCCCCAATAGGGCACATCAGAAACAGTATAGACCATGCCCCATCCAATGTAGGTTAAATAAGCATATACAAGCTTGGCTTGTGTACTTAAATTCACATTGATGAATGTCAAAATAGTGAAGACGGCCATGGGAATCGCAACCCCAAGTAAATAAGGTCTTAACTTACCCCATTTGGTTTTAGTCTTGTCGACAATGATTCCCATCATAGGATCATTGACGGCATCCCATACTCTCGCAATAAGCATAAGTGTTCCTACACTTATGGCTGCTAGTCCTAAAACATCGGTATAAAATATCATAATGAATGTGGCAGAGAAATTATAAATTAAGTTCTGCCCTAAACCTGCGAATGCGAATGAATATATTTCTTTCTTTCCTAAAGGTGTTGTGTTCATATTTACCTCTTAGATATAGTTTATCATTCAAATGAACAAAGTAAAGTGTAGGAATTCAACAAACTCATGTCAAATGATAGGGTAGGAGGTAATTATGATTACAACTTCAACTGCTTTAAGTATTGTCATTATTTCAGCAGGCATTGCAGCTATCTTTAAGATTTTGTTTTCATCAACGGGTCGGTTAACGATTCCAGGGTTAAATGCATCTTGGGGGAACTAAGTGTTTTGCCTAATCATTCACTACGTCCACGTGAAAAAGTAAAAATGTTTGGATGGCAGTCCCTCAGTGATGATGAGGTACTCGCGATTATGTTACGAAATGGAGTCCGTGATTTTAGTGTCAATGAAGTAGCTCAACAGCTACTTCATACCTCTAAGGGACTAGCTGGATTAACTTCATTATCAATCAAGGAATGTATGAGTGTCAAAGGTATAAGCTATATCAAAGCTTTAGAGTTAAGTGCTTCATTTGAACTTGTAAAGCGAGTGTTGCGTTCCACACTACCATATATGAGTGTCATTGACCATCCTCAAGTGTTATTTGATTGGCTAAGACTAGAAATTGGTGATAAGCAACAAGAACATTTCTTAGTCATCTATTTGAACACACAGCATCAAATCATTGGATACAAGACTTTATTTGTGGGAACGCTTGATCGCTCAATCATTCATCCAAGAGAAATATTTAAAGAAGCAATGGCGGTATCAAGTTCAAAGATTATGGTGGTTCATAATCATCCTTCAGGAACCCTGACGCCATCTTCTGCAGATATTCAAGTGACACAAAATCTTAAAGAAATTGGTGATCTAATGGGAATACCACTTCTTGATCACTTAATCGTTTCCGCTTCAGGATATATCTCTTTAAGGCAAATGAACTTGTTTGATTGAAGAAGAAACGTTTTTTCTTTATAATCCCGACTTTAACAGTTAATGATGAAACGAAGAGGCGAAACCCTGCATGATTAGTGGGTATTCTCCTCTTCGTTGTGTTTTTAGAATGTTGTATGTAAATACTAAGACGAAATCTTTTTAAT
>Ga0208242_100246_pt1 | contig 56741 bp, 48 predicted proteins | sample SubbioAug_CSW13A_FD_184825 | JGI IMG/M metagenome (GOLD analysis project Ga0208242, IMG submission 184825) | Serpentinite rock and fluid subsurface biosphere microbial communities from McLaughlin Reserve, California, USA - CR12Aug_CSW13A (SPAdes) | ecosystem: Environmental > Terrestrial > Deep...
CTGCAGGTCGGTGACCGGTTTGGCCAAGCCGTAAAACGGGGCATTCACCACCGCCAGCATGCGGGCCGCAATGTGCGGGTGCGCCAGAATGGCCTCGGCCAACTCGGCCGCCGTGGCGCGCTGCAGAAAGTCCTCGGAGAGCAGGTGCGCCGCATCTTCCGGGGGCCTGGGGATGCGGGCCAGGCGGGTGCTGAGCGCGCGCAGCGACGCCACCGGCAAATCGAATCCCTCGAGCCGGTGAAACCCCACCAGCTCGGACGGCATTTCCCAGCGTTTGGGCACAAAAGCCGGTGCGGGCGCATCCGGCTCGAGCGGCCTCGCCCCGGCAACCACGCCACCAGAGGCAGGCTGCACGTCGGACACGCGCCGCAACCACTTACCAAACAGCCAACGGAACAGCATGAGTCTTCACCCTGAAAATGGAGCTCCCTGTGGCACTGGCAGTATGTAGCGTGCAGTATATCGGCGCCCCCCTTCGGGTACAGTGGCGTCATGAGTCCCACGCCGTTCGACGACAAGCTGCCAGAGTCGTTCTTTGCCTCGTTGTACCCCATGCCGGAGGCGGCCGCCGCCGCTTCCTCGCGCCTGTCGTCGGTGGCCAGTGGTGAGCGGCTGGCCCGCCTGATCGAGGACTGGCCGGGCGCGGTGTTCTGCCTTGATCCGCAGCTCAACTGCCTGCTCGCCAACCGGGAAGCCCGCAGCTGGTGCGCGGCGCACAGCGCCGCCGAGCCGCTCACACTGCCCCAGCCCCTGTACACCCTGCTCGACGAGCGCCTGCTCGAGGCCCTGCTGCCCTACCTGTCGGCCGCCCTGCGCGGCCTGGAGATGGGACTGGACGAAACCTTCGACCACCCTCGGCTGGGCCAACGCCTGGTGGCGGTTCGGGTGCAACCCGACCACGACGGCGGGCACGTGGCCGGGGTGTTCCTGCACCTCCACGACACCACCGACCTGCGCCAGACCACCGCCCTGGCCACGCCGCCAGCGCCCCGCACCGACCACGAGGCCCACCTGCGCATGATGGCCGAGGGCCTGCGCGACACCGCCATCTTCTTTCTCGACGCCGACGGCCGCATCAGCGACTGGACGCCCAGCGCCGAGCGCCTGCTGGGCCACCCGGCGGCCCAGGTCATGGGCCAGCCGGTGCGCGAGCTCACCGCCGTGCCCGGCACCCCGGCCGAGGCCGACGACCCCATGGCACTCGGTCTCGAGCGCGCGGCGCTGTTGGGCCAGAGCGAAACCCCTGGCTGGCAGCGGCGGGCCGACGGCAGCGTGTTCTGGGCCAACACCCTGCTGACCGCTCTGCACGACGACGCCAGCGGCGAGCACCGCGGCTACGCCTGCCTGATGCGCGACATGACCGAGGTCAAGCAGCTGGTGGACATGCTGCAGGAACTCAACCAGGCGCTCGAATCGCGCGTGGCCGAACGCACCCGCCAGTTGCAGGACATCAACCAGGACCTGGAGTCCTTCTCCTACTCGGTGTCGCACGACCTGCGGGCGCCACTGCGCCACATCCAGAGCTACGTGGAACTGCTGCGCGAGGACCTGGGCAATACCGCCCCGGCCGAGGCGCTGCAGGACATCACCCGCATCGCCGACGCCGCCACCCACATGGGCGAGCTGATCGAAGGGCTGTTGGCGTTTTCCCGCCTGGGCCGCGCGCCGCTGGAGCGCCGGAGGCTGGCCATGGGCGCGCTGCTGCAGTCCAGCCTGAACCGGGTGCAACACGACCCTGCCTTGCGGCGCCCCGATGGCGAGGTGCAGTGGCAGCTGCCCGACGACCTGCCCGAGGTCGATGGCGACGGCCTGCTGCTGAGCCAGGTGTGGGACAACCTGCTGGCCAACGCCCTCAAGTACAGCCGCCCACGCCAGCCGGCCACGGTGACGGTGGGCTGGCAAGCCGACGCGGCAGCCGGAGAATGCGTGTTCTGGGTGCAGGACAACGGCGTCGGGTTCGACCCCCGGCGTGCCGACCGCCTGTTCGGGGTGTTCCAGCGCCTGCACCGCAGCCACGAGTTCGAGGGCACCGGCATCGGTCTGGCGCTGTGCCGCCGCATCGTCGAACGGCATGGCGGGCGCATCTGGGCCGAAAGCACGCCGGGCAAAGGCAGCACCTTCAGTTTCGCCTTGCCGCTGACACCCGCCGCCCCCTCCGGCAGCGAGGCTCAGCCCCCCGCCTGACCCGGGTAGTGCCGGGCACCGAAAATCGCGCTGCCTACCCGCACCATGGTCGAGCCGCTGGCGATGGCGGCTTCCAGGTCGTCGCTCATGCCCATGGACAGCGTGTCCCACCGCACCCCCTGCGGCCGCAGCTGCGCCCCCAGCGCGTCGAACAAGGCCCGCACCCGGTCGAACACGGCGCGGGCCGCCCCGGCGTCGGCCGCCGGCTCCGGGATCGCCATCAGGCCGCGCAGCTGCAGGCGCGGCAGCGTCGACACGGCCAGCGCCAGTGCCAGCGCCGCGTCAGGGGCCACGCCCGACTTGTTGGCCCCGCCATCGATGTTCACCTGCACACACACCTGCAGCGGCCCCAGCGCCTCGGGGCGCTGCTCGCTCAGGCGTTGCGCCACCTTCAGGCGGTCAACGGTGTGCACCCAATCGAAATGCTCGGCCACCGGCCGCGTCTTGTTGCTCTGCAACGGCCCGATGCAATGCCACTGCAGCCCCACCACCCCGGCCTCGCGCAGGTGGCGCACCTTGTCCACGCCCTCCTGCACGTAGTTCTCGCCGAAGGACCGTTGCCCGGCCGCCACGGCCTCCTGCACCGCCTGCGGGCCAAAGGTTTTGGAAACGGCCAGCAGCGTCACCGACTCGGGCGAACGCCCCGCGCACTCACACGCCCGGGCGATTCGCGCACGCACCTGCTGGAGATTGTCCGAAATCGTTGCCATAATGGGAAAAACCACTCTCTTCGGGAATCGGGATGGACATCACTCAACTCTTGGCCTTCAGCGTCAAGAACAAGGCCTCGGACCTGCACCTGTCGGCCGGCCTGCCGCCCATGATACGGGTCCACGGCGACGTGCGCCGCATCAACGTCGAGCCGCTGGATCACAAGCAGGTCCACGGCATGGTGTACGACATCATGACCGACGCGCAGCGCAAGCATTACGAGGAATTCCTGGAGGTGGACTTCTCGTTCGAGATCGAGGGCCTGGCGCGGTTCCGCGTCAACGCCTTCAACCAGAACCGCGGCGCGGCGGCGGTGTTCCGCACCATTCCGAGCAAGATCCTGACGCTGGAGCAGCTCAACTGCCCCAAGATCTTTGCCGAGCTGGCGCTCAAACCGCGTGGTCTGGTGCTGGTGACCGGCCCCACCGGTTCGGGCAAGTCCACCACGCTGGCGGCCATGGTCAACCACCTCAACGAACACGAGTACGGCCACATCCTCACCATCGAGGACCCGATCGAATTCGTGCACGAATCCAAGAAGTGCCTGGTGAACCAGCGCGAGGTCGGCCCCATGACGCTGAGCTTTGCGAACGCCCTGCGTTCGGCCCTGCGCGAAGACCCCGACGCGGTGCTGGTGGGCGAGATGCGCGACCTCGAAACCATCCGCCTGGCCATGACCGCCGCAGAAACCGGCCACCTGGTGTTCGGCACCCTGCACACGTCGAGTGCGGCCAAGACCATCGACCGCATCGTCGACGTCTTCCCACCCGAAGAAAAGGAAATGGTGCGCGCCATGCTGTCCGAATCGCTGGTGGCGGTCATCTCGCAGACGCTGCTCAAGACCGCCGACGGCAACGGCCGCGTGGCAGCACACGAGATCATGATCGGCACGCCCGCCATCCGCAACCTGATCCGCGAGAACAAGGTGGCGCAGATGTACTCGGCCATCCAGACCGGCAACGGCTTTGGCATGCAGACGCTGGACCAGAGCCTGATGGACCTGGTGCGCCGCAACATGGTCAAGCCCGCCGACGCCCGCGCCAAGGCCAAGATCCCCGACAACTTCCCCGGCTGAGCCGTCAGGAGCCCACATGGAACGCGATCAAGCCAGCAATTTCGTTAACGATCTGCTGCGTCTGCTGGTCAGCCGCAACGGCAGCGACCTGTTTCTGACCGCCGACTTCCCGCCCGCCATCAAGGTCGACGGCAAGATCACCAAGGTCTCGCCGCAGCCGCTCAGCGGCCAGCACACCCAGGCCCTGGCGCGCGCCATCATGAACGACAAGCAGTCGGCCGAGTTCGAGCGCACCAAGGAGTGCAACTTCGCCATCGCCCCGGGCGGCATCGGGCGGTTCCGCGTCAGCGCCTTCGTGCAGATGGGCAAGGTCGGGCTGGTGATGCGGACCATCCCGGCCAAGATCCCCACGGTCGATGAACTGGGCCTGCCCCAGGTCCTGAAAGACGTGGCCATGACCAAGCGCGGCCTGGCCATTCTGGTGGGGGGCACCGGCTCGGGCAAGTCGACCACGCTGGCCGCCATGGTGGACTGGCGCAACGAACACACCCACGACCACATCCTCACCGTGGAAGACCCGGTGGAGTTCGTGCACACCCACAAGAACTGCATCATCACCCAGCGCGAGGTCGGGCTCGACACCGACACCTGGGAAAACGCCCTCAAGAACTCGCTGCGCCAGGCGCCCAACGTCATCCTGATGGGCGAAATCCGCGACCGCGAGACCATGGAGCACGCCATCTCCTTCTCGGAAACCGGGCACCTGTGCCTGGCCACGCTGCACGCCAACAGCGCCAACCAGGCGATGGAACGCATCATCAACTTCTTCCCAGAAGAACGTCACGCCCAGCTGCTCAAGGACGTCTCGCTCAACCTGCGCGGCATGATCGCGCAGCGGCTGCTGCCCCGCGAAGACGGCAAGGGCCGGGTGGCGGTGGTCGAGGTGCTGCTCAACAGCGGCCTCATCGCCGACCTGATCATGAAGGGCGAGGTCTACGAGATCAAGGAAGTGATGAAGCGCAGCGAGGAGGTGGGCATGCAAACCTTCGACCAGGCGCTGTTCGAAGCCTTCGAGGCCCGACTCATCTCGTTCGAAGAGGCAATCCGCAACGCCGATTCGCAAAACGACCTGAAGCTGCGCATCAAGCTGGAAAGCCAGCGCGCACGCTCATCCGACCTGTCCGCCGGCACCGAACACCTGCAGATCGTCTGACCCCACCCCATGACTGGCAGCCTGAACCCCAAAACCTACGACCCCGCCCCCTCCACCCGCGTCGCCTTCCTGGGCCTGGGCGTGATGGGCTACCCAATGGCCGGCCACCTGGCTCTGGCGGGGCACCGTGTCACCGTCTACAACCGCACGCCCGCCAAAGCCCACGCTTTTGCGGCCGAGTTTGCCGCCCAGGGCGCGCGCGCGGCGGCCACCCCGCGCGAGGCCGCCGCCGGTGCAGACATCGTCTTTTGCTGCGTCGGCAACGACGACGACCTGCGCGCCGTCACGCTGGGCCGCCTCGGCGCCGACGGAGCGCGCGAAGCCGACGGCGCTTTCGCTGGCATGGCACCGGGCGCCGTGTTCGTGGACCACACCACCGCGTCGGCCGAAGTGGCGCGCGAGCTCTACGCCGCTGCCCAGGCGGCGGGCCTGCATTTCATCGACGCCCCGGTATCGGGCGGCCAGGCGGGCGCCCAGAACGGGATGCTCACCGTGATGTGCGGCGGGGACGCCCCGGTGTTCGAGCGGGTGCGGCCGGCGGCCATGGCGTTTTCACGCGCCTTCACCCTGATGGGTGGCAGCGGTGCCGGCCAGCTCACCAAAATGGTCAACCAGATCTGCATTGCCGGGCTGGTGCAGGGCCTCAGCGAAGCCATCGCCTTCGGCCAGCGTGCCGGACTCGACCTGCCACAGGTGCTCGACGTCATTGGCAAGGGCGCGGCGCAGAGCTGGCAACTCGACAACCGCGGCAAGACGATGGCGGAAGACCGCTTCGACTTCGGCTTTGCGGTCGACTGGATGCGCAAGGACCTCGGCCTCGTGCTGGACGAAGCCAAGCGCAACGGCGCACGCCTGCCGGTGACGGCGCTGGTAGACCAGTTCTATGCCGACGTGCAGGCCATGGGCGGCGGGCGCTGGGACACCTCCAGCCTGGTGCGGCGCCTGCGCTGACGCCCTGACGGCCGGGGCGCCCGGTTCAGCGGCCCGTGGTATTGCCTGCGGGTGCGGCAGGCTGTGCGGGGGCGGGCGTGATGCGCGCCAGTTCTTCCTCGCTGATCAACTCGAACACCCGCACCACGCGCTGCACGCCCGGGATGCTGCGCGCCACCTCGGTGGCACGGTCGGCCTCGCGCTGGGTGACTCGCCCCATCAGGTAGGTGGTGCCACGCTCCGTCACCACCTTGAAGGCGTTGGCGCTCACGTCGCGCGCGTCCACCAGCGCAGCCTTCACGCGGGCCGTCACCAGGGTGTCGGCGGAACGGGCGGTGAACGACGGCGAGGACATCACGCCCAGCTCGTCGACGATTTCGCGCACGTTCTCCACCCCCGCGACGATGCGGTTGGCGGTGGCGCGGTCGGCCTCGCTGGGCACCTCGCCCGTCAGCAGCACGCGGCGGTTGTAGCTGGTCACGCTCACGCGGGCACGGTCGCCAAACTGGTCGCGCAGGCGGTTGGCTGCGCGCAACTCGATGCCCTGGTCCTCCAGCTGGGTACCGGAGGTGCGGCGGTCGGTGGCCACCAGCACGCTGGTGCCCATGGCCGTGCCCACCACCAGGGGCGCACACGCGCTCAGCACACCGGACAACACCACGGCACCGGCGGCCACGGCCAGAGGACGAGAAAGGGTACGGACAGTCAAGGTCATGGTTCGATCTCCGGGTCTGTGTCTTCGCCCAGCAACTGAACGTCGACACCGTCACAAATGCAGTGGAGGGCCAGCTGGTGCGCCTCGTGCACGCGAGGCAGGCGCTCGCTCGGCACGCTGACCAGCACATCGGTGTCTTTCAGGCTCTGCAGCAGCGGGCCCGGCTTGGCGCCGCACAGGGCCACCACCACCATGTCACGCTCGTGGGCGGCCTCCACCGCACCCAGTATCTCAGGCGCCTGGGGCTGGGTGGTAACCAGCAGTAACACGTCCCCGGGCAAGCCCAGGGCACGCACCTGGCGGCCCAGCACGGCCCGCGACTCGAAGCTGCTGTACAGCCCGGTCAGGGCCGCCGCGTTGGAGCCCAGGGCAAACGCCGCCAGCTCCGGGCGTTCGCGCTCGAAGCGGCCCACGAAAGCCGCCACAAAGGCCTGCACCAGCCCAATTGACATCCCATTGCCACAGGCCAGCACTTTGCCGCCACCGGTGAGCGCCGACAACACCGCGCCCACGGCCGCCTCCACCGCCGGCGCCATGGTCTGGGCACACTGGTAGTTCAGGTCGGCGCTGTCGATGAACTGCTGTTGGATGCGTTGCAAAAGCATGGGGGCGATCATACCCAACCAGAGGCGTCGAAAGCCCCGCGCAACCATGCCACCGACGGGGCCTGCGGGCCGTCGAGCCGGCCCTGCACCAGCACCACGTCAAAGCGGCACGGCGGGCATTGGCGCAACCGCGCCAGGTAATGCCGGGCCGCGAACACGATGCGGCGCTGCTTGACCGAACCGATGCTGCCGCCGGCGCCCCCGTGGCTGGCCGCGCTGCGCTGGCGCACCTCCACGAACACCAGGGTGCCGTCGGGCTCCGACATAATCAGGTCTATTTCCCCGCCCCCACGCCCGGGGGTGCGGAAGTTGCGCTGCACCAGCCGCAAGCCCTGCCGGGCCAGGTGGTCCAGCGCCGCCTGTTCGGCCTGGTCGCCGCGCGCCTTGGTGGTGCGTGCCGCTGGGGGCACGCCCTGTTTCTGGATGGTCACTGTGAACCCCTCTTTTCAATCCGCCCTGACCGCGGCCGAAGCGGCCGCTGGTGGCCAGCATTATCCGGCCGGGGCGCTCTACGTCGTGGCGACACCGGTGGGCAACCTGGCCGACATCACCCTGCGCGCACTCCACCTGCTGGGCCTGGTGGACGCCGTGGCCTGTGAGGACACGCGCCACACCGCCGCCCTGCTGCAGGCCTATGGTCTGCACCGCCCGCTGCTGGCGGTGCACCAGCACAACGAGGCCGAGGCGGCCGAAGCGGTGACCGAGCGACTGCAACGTGGCGAGCGGGTGGCGTACGTGAGCGATGCCGGCACCCCGGGCATCAGCGACCCGGGAGCCCGGCTGTGCGCCGCGGTGCAAGCCCAGGGGCTGCGGTGCATCCCGCTGCCGGGCGCCAGCAGCCTCACGGCGTTGGTCAGCGTGGCCGGCCTGCCCGAAGGCCCTGGGCCGGCCTTCGAATTCACTGGCTTTTTGCCCCCAAAAGGCGGCGAGCGCGAGCGGGCCTTGCAGCGGCTGGCGCAGCAGCCGCACGCCTGCGTGTTGCTGGAGGCGCCCCACCGCATCGAAGCGCTGGCGCGCGACCTGGCCAGCTTTGGCGAGCGGCGCCTCACGGTAGGCCGCGAGCTGACCAAGCAGTTCGAGGAGATCGCGACGCTGTGCTGCGACGCCTGGCCGGCGTGGCTGGCCGCCGACGCCCACCGCCACAAGGGCGAATTTGCGCTGGTATTGCACCCGCTGCCCAAATCCGAAGCGGCCGACGGCCAGGCCGAAGCCCACCGGGTGCTGGCCCTGCTGCTGGCCGAGCTCCCCGTGAAAACGGCGGCGCGGCTGTGCGCCGACATCACCGGCCAGCCCAAGAACGCGCTCTACCAGGCCGCCCTGGCGCTCAAGGGCGAAAACCGGGGCTAATCGGGCCGGTGGGCCTGACCGTCGGGCCGGGCGCCCAGGCGCGGAGTCTCGGCTCCAGCGGCTCCCGCGGCCCCATCGGCCGCCCCCGCCCGCTCGGGCGCTTCGTGGACATCCCGGACTTCGCGCACCTCGGCATCCACCACATCGGCCGACCCGGCACCGGGGCGCCCCGCGCCCGGCCACATCCGCCCAGCGGCATAGCGCTGGAACTGCGCCACGAACACCGGGGGCTCGGGGCGCCGCCCACGCAACAGGGCCCAGACCGCCCCCACGGCCAACAGCAGCAGGGCCAGCCCCAACAGGGCCAGGGCCACCACCGCCATCAGCAACCAGCCCGCCACCCGCACCACGGCGCCCAGCAGGCCGGCCACAAATCGTTGCATTTCTTGCATTGCTTCTTTCGGTCAGGCGCCAATCACGCACAATTGGCCATCACACACTTTTCACGGTTCTGGTTTTGAATCGGGCCGTCGGCACAGGTTCACCCATTCCATGAAACGCCTTTCGCAGTATTTTCTCCGCGGCCTCCTCGCCCTGCTGCCCCTCGGGCTGACGGTTTACGTGCTGTACGCGCTGGTCGTGTGGTCCGAAGCGCTGGCGATGCAACTGGTCCGCCCGTTCATCGGCGATTTTTACATCCCGGGCCTGGGCCTCTTGCTGACCGCCGGCGCCGTCGTGCTCACCGGCTTCCTCATCTCCAGCCAGACCACCGCGCGCCTGCTGTCGTGGGTGGAGCTGCCCTTCACCAACATCCCGGTCGTCAAGAGCGTCTACACCTCGCTCAAGAGCTTCGCCGACTACTTCTCGCCCCACCACAAGGAAGGCAGCACCCAGCAAGTGGTGGTCCTGCGCCTGCCAGGGCAGGCGCTGGAAGTGGTGGGCCTGGTCACGCGCCAGCACATGCAGGGCCTGCCAGACGGCTTCCTGCCCGGTGACCGCGTGGCCGTCTACCTGCCCATGGGCTACATGATCGGCGGCTACACCCTGTTCGTCCCGCGCGACTGGCTCACCCCCATCGAAATGTCGGTCGAAGAAGCGATGCGGTCCTCCCTCATCGCCTGGATGGCCACCAAACCCAACGCCACAAAGCCCAACGCATGAGCATCCGCAACCTCGACTTTCTGTTCGCACCCCGCAGCGTCGCCGTCTTCGGCGCGTCCGACCGACCGCACAGCGTGGGCGCCACCGTCTGGCGCAACCTGTCGCGGGCCTACAAGGGCACGCTCTACCCGGTCAACCCCAGGCTCGCCCAGCTGGATGGCGTGCCCACCTGGGGTTCGGTGGCCGACCTGCCCGCCACCCCCGACCTGGCCGTGGTCTGCACCCCGCCGGCCACCGTGCCCGGGTTGATCGCCGAGCTGGGCGAGCGCGGCACCCGCGCCGCCGTGGTGGTCACCGCTGGCCTGACCGCGAAGCAGAAACAGGCCATGCTGGACGCGGCCAAGCGGCACACCCTGCGCATCCTCGGGCCCAACTGCATCGGCATGCTGGTGCCGCACCTGGGGCTGAACGCCAGCTTCGCCCATGCCGACGCCGCCCCGGGCCCGATCGCTTTCGTCTCGCAATCGGGCGCACTGGTCACCGCCATGCTCGACTGGGCCAATTCGCGCCAGATCGGCTTCTCGCACTTCGTGTCGCTCGGCGAACACGCCGACGTGGACTTCGGCGACATGCTCGATTTCCTCGGCAGCGACCCGCGCACCCGCGCCATCCTGCTCTACATCGAGTCGATCGACTCGCCGCGCAAGTTCATGTCGGCCGCACGGGCCGCCGCCCGCAACAAGCCGGTCATCGTGGTCAAGGCCGGTCGCTCGACCAACGGCCAGAAGGCGGCGGCCTCGCACACCGGTGCGCTGGCCGGCTCCGACGAGGTGTTCGACGCCGCCCTGTCCCGTGCCGGCATGCTGCGCGTCTACACGCTGCAGCACCTCTTCCTGGCCGCCGAGCTGCTGGCGCGCTTCCGCGACAACCGCAGCGAACAGCTCATCGTGCTGACCAACGGCGGTGGCGCAGGCGTGATGGCCGCCGACGCGGCCGCCTTCGCCGGCGTGGAGCTGGCCACCCTGTCGCCCGAGCTGATTGCCGAGCTGGACCGGGTGCTGCCGGGCAACTGGTCGCGCGCCAACCCGGTGGACATCATCGGCGATGCCCCTGCCCAGCGCTACGTCGACGCAATGAAGGTGCTGCGCAGCGCCCGCGACAGCGCCATCCTGTTCGTGCAAGCGCCCACCGCGATCGTCCCCAGCACCGAGATCGCCCAGGCGCTGCTGCCCCTGGCCAGCGAAAAACCGCCACGCGTGCTGGGCAGCTGGCTGGGCCACGGCGCGGTGGCGGAAGCGCGGGCCATCTTCCGCGCCGGTGGCGTGCCCGACTACGACACCCCCGAAGAAGCGGTGCGCGCCTTCTCGTTCCTGCGCCAGTACCACCGCCACCAGGCCGAGCTGATGGAAACCCCGCCCGCCACCCCGCTGGGTAACGGGGCCAACCTGCCGGCGATCCGCGAGCTGGTCGACTTCGTGCTGGCCGACGGCCGCGAATTGCTGACCGAACCCGAAGCCAAGGAGCTGCTGAGGCTGGCCGGCGTGCCCGTGACCCCCACCCGCGTGGTCCCGCCCAATCCCGAGGCGGCGGTGTACGCCGCCGACACCCTGGGCTACCCGGTGGTGCTCAAGATCCTGTCACACGACATCAGCCACAAGTCCGACGTGGGGGGCGTGCGGCTCAACCTGCACAGCGCCGCCGAAGTGGTGCAAGCCGCCCAGGCCATGCTCGAGCGCGTCGCCGAACGCAAGCCCGGCGCCGTCATCGAAGGCTTCACGGTGCAGCCCATGGTACGGCGCGACCACGCGCACGAACTCATCCTGGGCGCCAGCATCGACCCGCTGTTCGGCCCCGTCATCCTGTTCGGTCAGGGTGGTGTGTCGGTGGAGGTGGTGGCCGACCGGGCGCTGGCCTTGCCGCCCCTCAACGTGCCGCTGGCCGAGGCACTGATCGCGCGCACCCGGGTGGCCAAACTACTGCACGGCTACCGCGATGTACCGGCCGCCGACCGGAGCGCCATCACGCGCGCGCTGCTGGCCATCTCGCAACTGCTGGCCGATGTGCCGGAGATCGCCGAGCTGGACATCAACCCCTTTGTCGTCAACCACGAAGGCGGCATGGCCCTCGACGCACGGGTGCGCCTGAGCGCCGCCCGCCCGGCGGGTTCGGCCCACTTCGCCATCCGGCCCTACCCGCAGGAGCTGATCGAGACCCGGCCCTGGGACGATGGCCGCACCCTCACGCTGCGCCCCATCCGCCCCGAGGACGAAGCGCAGCACCTGGCGTTCTTCCGGCGCCTGGACCCCGAAGACATCCGCATGCGGGTGTTCTACAGCCGCCGCAGCATCGAACACAGCGAACTGGCGCGGCTCACGCAGATCGACTACGACCGGGAAATGGCGTTCATCGCCACACTGCCGCTGCCCGATGGCGGCGAGGAAACCCTGGGCTCGGTGCGCGGCATCTGCGACCCCGACAATGATGCGGCCGAGTTCGGCGTCATCGTGCGCTCCGACCTCAAAGGCAAGCGGCTCGGCCACACGCTCATGGACAAGCTGATCCGCTACCTGCGCAGCAACGGCACACGCCGCATCGTCGGCACCGTGCTGCGCGAGAACAAGGGCATGCTGGGGCTGGCGGCGCAGCTGGGTTTCCGCATCGAGGCCCACCCCGAGGACCTCGACCTGCGCCACGTGGAGCTGCCGCTGCAGCCCGACACCCCCCCGGCCTGATCGCCCGGGCTCAGAGCAGCAGGGTGACGACCACGATGCCCAGGCCCAGGGCCATGTTGACGGTCACCCACTGCCGGATCTTCTGCAAGGCGGTGCCGGCGCCGGCCCAGTCGGAGGCGGCCACCGCGCGGCGCATGCGCCCGTAGAGCGCGAAGCGGATGTGGCCGAAGATCAGCACCATCAGCGTGCCCAGCACCGACATCAGCGTCCAGTCCAGCGGCATGTTGAACTGGCCGCCCGACTGGACCACCTCCTTGGCCACGCGGCCCATCATCCAGGCACCGGTGAACAGCGCCACCAGCGACAGCCAGGTGATCACGTTGAAAAAGCGGCCCAGCACCTCGTGCATCAGCCGCAGGCGCACCGGCGGCTCCAGGGCCGACACGGCGGGGCGCAGGAAAAAGTGCGCAAACACCATGCCGCCAATCCACACGATGATGGACAGCACATGGGCGGTTTTCAGGAAGGAATACAGCATGGTCTTGGATGGAGGAACAGCAAGGCCACGAAGGTAACAGCTTTTGAAAACCACATTTTTGTTGCAGTGCAACAAAAAACGCTTGCAATCCCCGGGCAAACCCCTATACTTGGAGTCATGTTGCAGCGCAGCATAAGCCGACAAAACTGTCACTGTTCTGTCGCAACGGCGCTCTACAGTCCCTTAGCCCCCCTCTTTTAAGGAGTCTGCCATGTTGACCGTTGAACAAATTCTCGCCGCCCAGAAAGCCCAAGTCGCCACCCTGTTCGACCTGAGCGGCAAAGCCCTCGCCAGCGTCGAAAAGCTGAACGAACTGAACCTGCAAGCCGCCAAGGCTTCCCTGGCAGAAAGCGCCAGCCACGCCCAGGCCATGATGAGCGTCAAGGACGTGCAGGAACTGATGACCCTGCAAAGCAGCCTGCTGCAGCCGATGGCCGAGAAAGCCGCCTCCTACAGCCGCCACCTCTACGACATCGCCTCTGGCATGGGCGCTGAAATCAGCAAGCTGGCCGAAGGCCAGGCCGCCGACGTGCAAAAGCAGTTTGTCGCCGCCGTGGACTCTGCCGTCAAGAGCGCCCCGCAAGGCTCCGAGTCGGCCGTCGCCGCCGTGAAGAACGCCGTGTCCACCGCCGCCGCCGCCATGGAGTCGGTGCAGAAGGCCGTCAAGCAGGCCACCGAACTGGCCGAAGCCAACTTCAACGCCGTGGCCTCTACCGCCGTGAACGCCTCCAAGACGGCCAAGGCCCCCAAAGCCGCCGCCTGATCGACGGGCCCTGCGCCCTGTCAAACAGCCCCGGACGCCACCAGGCCCCGGGGCTTTTTTCTGCCTCGGGTGTCGCGAATGCGGCCAGCCTCCGGCCCCAGCCCCCCAGGCAGCTCGCCCGGCCACGGCCCGCACGCACATAATCGGGTTCACCCAGACCCACACCCCCATTCGAGGAGCACACATGAGCGAAATCCAGACCGTCGGCATCGTTGGCGCCGGCACCATGGGCAACGGCATCGCGCAGGCCTGCGCCGTCAGCGGCCTGAAGGTCGTGATGGTCGACATCAGCGACGCCGCGGTGCAAAAAGGCATCGCCACCGTCTCGGGCAGCCTGGACCGCCTCATCAAGAAAGAGAAGATGACGGCCGCCGACAAGGACGCCGCCATGGCCCGCATCCAGGGCTCCACCAGCTACGACGACCTCAAGGGCGCCCAGCTGGTCATCGAGGCCGCCACCGAAAACCTTGAACTCAAGATCAAGATCCTGCGCCAGCTCGACGGCCTGCTGCCCGCCGACACGCTGGTGGCCACCAACACCAGCTCCATCGGCATCACCCAGCTGGCCGCCGTCACCCAGCGCGCCGACCGCTTCATCGGCATGCACTTCTTCAACCCGGTGCCCATGATGGCGCTGGTGGAAATCATCCGCGGCCTGCAAACCAGCGACAGCACCCACGCCGCCGTGCACGCGCTGGCGCTGAAGCTGGGCAAGACCCCGATCACCGTGAAGAACGCGCCCGGCTTCGTGGTCAACCGCATCCTGGTGCCGATGATCAACGAGGCCTTCTTCGTGCTGGCCGAGGGCCTGGCGAGCGCCGAAGACATCGACAACGGCATGAAGCTCGGCTGCAACCACCCCATCGGGCCACTGGCACTGGCCGACCTGGTGGGCCTGGACGTGTGCCTCGCGGTGATGAACGTGTACTTCGCCGAGTTCAACGACAGCAAGTACCGCCCCTGCCCATTGCTGAAAGAAATGGTGGCCGCCGGCTACCTGGGCCGCAAGACCGGCCGCGGCGTTTACAGCTATTGAGTTGGCTCGCGCCCCTCGGTATGCCGAGGGGCCTTGGGGGTATCCCATACCGTGCGCCTTGCTCCCTACAATACCTCCATGTCACTCAACCCACAGCACCTGCTGTCCGGCCTGAACCACCAGGCCCAGACGCTGACGCAGCGGCTCGACACGCTGCACCAGCACCTGCTCGGCTCTGTGCCGCCAGTGGACCGGATCGCCTGCGCGCTGTACGACACGCAGGAAGACACCCTCAAGACCTTCATCCACAGCACCCGGTCTGGTCGCGCCATCACCGCCTACCAGTACCGGCTGTCTGACAGCAAGGCCCTCAGCACGCTCGCCCGCAGCGGCGAGTTCCGGGTGCTCGACGACATCGCCGAAGTCCTGCAGGCCGACAACGCGCACTCGCAGTGGTTGCTGGAACAGGGTTACCGCTCGTCATTCACCGTCCCGCTGTACGACGGCGGCGAGCTGCTGGGCTTCGTGTTCTTCGACTCCCGGCAGGTCGGCGCCTTCACCCCCACCGTGCAACGCGACCTGGTGCTCTACAGCAACCTCATCGGCATGGCAATTGCCAGCGAGCTGGCCGCCGTGCGTTCGGTGCTGGAAGCCACCCGCGTGGCACGCGACCTGGCCGAGGTGCGCGACTTCGAGACCGGCGCCCACCTCGAGCGCATGGCCCGCTACTCGCGCATCATCGCGCAGGCCGTGGCGCCCATCCATGGGCTCGACGACGAGTTCATCGAGAGCGTTTACCTGTTCTCTTCGCTGCACGACATCGGCAAGATCGGCATCCCCGACAAGGTGCTGCTCAAACCCGGCCGGCTCAATGACGAGGAGCGGGCGATCATGCACACCCACGTGGACAAGGGCCTGCAAATCATCGACCGCATCGTCGGCGACGGCGACAAACCGCGCCTGCCAGACTCGTCCATTCTGCGCAACATCGTGCACTGCCACCACGAGTACCTGGACGGCTCGGGCTACCCACGCGGCCTGCGCGGCGACGTCGTGCCGATCGAGGCCCGCATCGTCACCGTGGCCGACATTTTCGATGCCCTCACCGCCTTGCGGCCCTACAAGCAGGTGTGGTCACCGGCCCAGGCCCTGGAGGAACTCGACCGCATGGTGGCCGCCGGCAAACTGGACCCGGACTGCGTCCAGGCACTGCACCAGCACTTCGAACAGGTGCTGGCCGTGCGCGCACGGTACACCGACGCGGAAGTGGAAGTCTGACGGTACGCCGGCCGACCCGGCCGCCGCTGTCAGCCTGCTTCGGCCACGAAGCTGCCGGACTTGCCCCCGTGCTTTTCCAGCAGCTTCACGTCGGAGATCACCATGCCACGGTCGGCCGCCTTGCACATGTCGTAAATGGTGAGCAGGGCCACCTGCACCGCAGTGAGCGCCTCCATCTCCACCCCGGTGGGCCCCACGGTTTCGGCGGTGGCCCGGCAGACCACCGTGGACTGCGCCTCCAGCACCTCGAACTCTACCGCCACGCGGGTGAGTGCAATGGGGTGACACAGCGGGATCAGGTCGCTGGTCTTCTTGGCCGCCATGATGCCGGCCAGCCGCGCCACGCCGAGCACGTCGCCCTTCTTGGCGGTGCCCGCCGTCACCAGCGCCAGGGTGGCGGGCTGCATGGTGATGCGCCCTTGCGCCACCGCCACCCGATGGGTGGACTGTTTGGCGCCGACGTCAACCATGTGGGCTTGGCCCTGGGCATCGAAATGGGTGAGAGGGGAAGTGCTCATCTTGACGGAATCTATGCAATAAGCGGGCATCATACGGCCATGCGCCTGCCCGATGATCACCGCCCCGCCCGCCACTGGACGCGCCGTTGGTGGCCCCTGCTGGTGGCCTGCCCACTGTGGCTCGCCCCGCTGTCGCTGACCCAGGCCGAAGCCCCAGCCCCCCGGGGCCTGCCCGCCTTGGGCGACGGCGGCGACATCACGCTGGGCGAAGAGCGCCGCCTGGGCGACCAGATCGCCCGAGCCCTCTACCGCGACCCCGACTACCTCGACGACCCGGTGATCGACGGCTACCTGCAAGCCATCTGGCGCCCCCTGGTGGCGGCGGCCCGCCAGCGCGGCGACCTCTCGCCCGAACTGGCGGAACGCTTCGCGTGGGACATCCTGGTCGGGCGCGACCGCAGCGTCAACGCCTTCGCGCTGCCCGGCGGCTACCTGGGTGTGCACCTCGGCCTGCTGGCCACCGTGGCCACGCCCGACGAACTGGCCTCGGTGCTCGCGCACGAGCTCAGCCACGTCTCGCAGCGGCACATCGCGCGCCTCATCACCCGGCAGAGCCAGCAGGCACCGTGGGTGATCGCGTCCATGATCCTGGGCGCCCTGGCGGCGAGCGCGGCCAAGAACGTGGACATTGCCAATGCCGCGATCGTGGGCGGGCAGGCCGTGGCGGCGCAGTCCCAGCTCAACTTTTCGCGCGACATGGAGCGCGAGGCCGACCGGGTCGGCTTCGGCATCATGACCGAGGCCGGCTTCGACGGCATGGGCTTCGTCACCATGTTCGACAAGCTGCAGCAGTCGTCGCGCCTGAACGACGACGGCGGCTTTCCCTACCTGCGCAGCCACCCGCTGACGACCGAACGCATGGCCGACATGCGCGCACGCGTGCCACACCACGGCCACACCGATGCCCCCCGCGAAGGGGCCGGGCGGGCACCCGTGTCGGGGGCCTACCACGCCATGGTGGCGGCGCGCGCCCGCGTGCTGGCCGAGACCGCCGTGGACCGCCTGCGCGCGCTGGCCGCCACGGCACCGTCGCTCAACGGCCCCCAGGCCGACCCCGCCGCACTGGGCCAGCGCTACGCCGCCACCCTGGCGGCCTTGCGGCTGCGCGACCCGGCGCTGGCCGCCACCGGCCTGAAGCACTTGCGCGCTGCCCCGCCGGCCGACGCCGATGCACGGCAGGCGCTGGACTGGCTGGAGCTTGAGGTGCTGACCGCACTGCCCAGCGCCGCGCCGCCGGCCCGACTGGTCAGCCTGCGCGACAGCGCCTTGGGCCACGACCACCGCACCAGCCTGCTGCTGGGCGCCCGTGCCAGCCTCGGGGCCGACCCGGCCACCCGCCAGCGCGCCGCCCAGCGCCTGCAAACCTGGACCACGCTGCACCCGCGCGACGCCACCGCCTGGCAGGCGCTGGCCAGCCTGCACCTGGCGCAAGAGCAGCCGGTGCGTGCCGCCCGGGCCGAGGCCGAAGCGCGGTTGGCCCACCGCGATGCCGCGGGTGCACTGGAGCGTTTCAAGGCGGCGCAGCAGCTCGCCCGCAACCGGCCGACCGACCACATCGAGCTCTCCATCCTGGACGCCCGGGTGCGCGAGGCCGAACAACTGGTGCGCGAGGACCTGCGCGAAGCCAACCGGCGCTGAATCCGGCACTCAACCCAGCGCGAGAAAGGCGCGCCCAGACGGGCTATCATCGCCTCCCTCGCACGTACACCGCCATGGCTGGAATCCACATCACCGACATCGAAGCCGCCATCAACCACTGGCGCGCCCGCAGCCCGTCGCCCGATGGCGTGGTGCTCGCGCCCGAGACCCGCGCCCTGGCCGAGGTCTATGCCCTGATGGTGTTTTACCGCGAAGACGAGGCCGACCCGGCCAGCATGCCGCGGGCCGCCTACGACGCCTGGCAGGCCTGGTACGACACCACGCCCGACACCCCCTGCATCGCGATCTGCTCCACCAGCCAGGGCGACGACGTCTGCAAGGGCTGTGGCCGCACCTTCGACGAAGTGCAGCTGTGGCCCGAAATGACCCCGGCGCAAAAGCGCGCCACCTGGCGCCGCATCACGCTGGAGAGCAGCGCCTGGCGCTTCAACAGCTACGCCGAGCGCGCCATGGAAAGCAAAAAGCCACCGGTGTGACGCGGTGGCTTGGTGGAAGGCGGGCAAACGTCAGACGCGCTGCGCCAGCGCCACCGCCTTGCCGATGTAGCTGGCCGGGGTCATGGCCAGCAGGCGGTCTTTGTCGGCCTGCGGAATGTCCAGCGACACGATCAGGCCGTGCAGGGCCTCTTTCGTCACGCTCTTGCCACGCGTCACTTCCTTAAGCTTTTCGTAGGCGCCCGGCACGCCATAGCGGCGCATCACGGTCTGGATGGGTTCCGCCAGCACTTCCCAGGCGGCGTCCAGGTCGGCCGCCAGCGCTTCCTCGTTCAACTCCAGCTTGTTCAGGCCGGTCATGAGCGACTGGTGCGCCAGCACCGCGTAGCCCAGCGCCACGCCGATGTTGCGCAGCACGGTGGAATCGGTCAGGTCACGCTGCCAGCGGCTGATGGGGAGCTTTTCGCTCAGGTGCTTCAGCAGCGCGTTGGCCAGGCCCAGGTTGCCTTCGGCGTTCTCGAAGTCGATCGGGTTGACCTTGTGCGGCATGGTGCTGGAGCCGATTTCGCCGGCTTTCAGCTTCTGCTTGAAGTAGCCCAGGCTGACATAGCCCCAGATGTCACGCGCCAGGTCGATCAGGATGGTGTTGCTGCGCGCCACGGCGTCGAACAGCTCGGCCATGTAGTCGTGCGGCTCGATCTGGATGCTGTAGGGCTGGAAGGTCAGGCCCAGGCCGATCTTGGCGTCGGCCGGGGTGTCGGCGGTCGGCTCGGGCGTTTCCACCACGGCGCGGCTGAAGGCTTCCCAGTCGAACTCGGGCCAGGCGCTCAGGTGGGCGTTGTAGTTGCCGACGGCGCCGTTCATCTTGCCCATCAGCTTCACGTCGGCGATCTTGGCGCGCACACCCGCCAGGCGCACCGCCACGTTGCCCAGCTCCTTGCCCACGGTGGTGGGGCTGGCGGTCTGGCCATGGGTGCGGCTGAGCATGGGCACGGCGGCGTAGGCATGGGCCATCTGGCGCAGCTTCTCGATGATGCCGTCCAGCCCCGGCAGCAGCACCTGGTCGCGGCCGGCCTTGATCTGCAGCGCGTGGCTGGTGTTGTTGATGTCCTCTGACGTGCAGGCAAAGTGCACGAACTCGCCGGCCTTCTGCAACTCAGGCCAGCCGTCGAACGCACCTTTGACGCCCATGGCGGCGTTGCCGCGGATCCAGTACTCCACCGCCTTCACGTCGTGGTTGGTGGTCTTTTCGATGGCCTTGATGGCCTCCGCGTCGGCCGGGCTGAAGTTGGCCACCACGGCGCGCAGGTGGGCACGAGCTTCCTTGGACAAGGGAGGGAACTCGGCAAAACCGGCGTCGCTCAGGTGTTCAAACCAGGCCAGCTCGACCTGCACCCGGCGGTGCATGTAGCCGTACTCGCTCATGAAAGGGCGCAGCGCGGCCAGCTTGCCCACGTAGCGGCCGTCCAGCGGCGACAGGGCGGTGACCGGCGAAAACTCGATGTTGGAAGGTGCTTGCATGATCCCCCGATTGTAGAAGCCCCGCCTCTGCGCCCCTTTGCACCGGCACCACTACAATGGACCGCCCAAGGGACAACAACACCTCGACATGAAACTGATCGGCTCCACCACCAGCCCCTACGTGCGCAAAGTGCGCATCGTCATGGCCGAAAAAAAGCTCGATTTCCAGTTCGTCGAAGAAGACGTCTGGTCGGCGAGCACCACCATCCTCGAATCCAACCCGCTGGGCAAGGTGCCCTGCCTGGTGATGGAAGGCGGCGAGGCGGTGTTCGACTCGCGCGTCATCGTCGAGTACCTGGACACGCTGTCGCCGGTGGGCAAGCTGATCCCGACCAGCGGGCGCGAACGTGTGGAAGTGAAAACCTGGGAGGCGCTGGCCGACGGCCTGCTGGACGCCGCCGTGCTGGCCCGGCTGGAAGCCACCTGGGGCGGCCGCGCGCCCGGCGAGCGTTCACAGGCCTGGATCGACCGCCAACTCGACAAGATCCACCACAGCCTGCGCGCCATGGGTCACGGCCTGGGCGACAAGCCCTTCTGCCACGGCGTGCACCTGTCGCTCGCCGACCTGGCGGTGGGCTGTGCCCTGGGCTACCTGGATTTCCGCTTTCCCGACATCGCCTGGCGCAGCCAGCACCCCAACCTGGCCAAGCTGTACGAAAAGCTGGCCCAGCGCCCCAGTTTCCAGGACACGTTGCCACCGGCCTGAGCCGAGAATAAAAGGTGCCGCGAAGCCCTCCGGGACAAAGGGAGGAGGGAGGGAGGAGGAGAAGCGCCCTCGGAGGTGACTGCGGACCTGATGGCCCGACCGGCTTCGCGACACAGTTAACCGTTCAACCTGGCCACCCGATGCGGCCAGCGCTGTCTCCTTTGGTTCCCGGTGTTTCGCCTAAAGTTCCATGGTGCCGGCGTGGCCGACGGGGTGTTTTGCAACAAATCGTGACCCGGCCCCGCAGTCGCTGCGCTCAGCCGCCTCGCACAAACCCCAGGATGGCGTCGCGCACCTCGGCGTCCCACGACCACATGAAGGCATGCCCCATGTCCAGCACCACGAGCCGGGCATCGGGAATGTGCTGCGCCAGATAAGCCCCGTGTGGCAGCGGGAACAGCGGGTCGTGCCGGCCGTGGATGACGAGCGTGGGCACGCGGATGCGCTTCACCAGCTCCAGCCGGTGCCTCGACACCGCCACCGCCAGGCCATGGTTCAAAGCGGCCAGCGGCTCGTGGGTGCGTGTGTAAGCGAGCCGAATCGCAGCCTCCACTTCCGCCCTGGGGTAGGGGCGCGGGCCGGCGTAGGTCGTGGCCCAGCCCTCGCTCACGCTGGCAAACACCGCCTCAGGGGTTTTCGGGGGCAGGCGCTTGAGCCGCTGCAAGTAGGCCAGGTAACCCGGCTCGGGCGGGGGTAAGCGCAACAGCCTGGCGGGCAGCCCCAGGGTGGCGGCCACATACGGCCGGTGGTCGGCGCTGGTGGAGATCAGCACCAGCCGCTCCACCCGCTCCGGGTACTGCACCGCCAGCCACTGGCCGATGAAACCGCCCATCGAGAGGCCCACCACCGTGGCACGGGCCACCCCCAGCCCCTGCAATACCGCGAGCGCATCGCGCGCCAGCGCCTTGAGGGTGTAGGGCGGCCAACGGCCCACCTTGGACGAGCGGCCGGTGTCGCGGTGGTCGTAGCGGATGACGAAGTGCCCCGCATCGGCAAGCTGCTGGCAGAACGCGTCGGGCCAGAAGATGCCCTGGTTCATCGCCCCCATCACCAGCAGCAACGCCGGCTGGCCAGGCTCGCCGAAGGTCTCGGTCCACAGGGACACGCCGTCGGGAGTGGTCAGGATGGTTTCCACGGTGCCGTTGATTGTGACCCGAAGCTGCGGGCCGGGCAACCACCCACTCTCGGCCACGCGCGGCGCGGTCAGAGGGTGAACGGCGCCGGAAAGCCGTTCAGGCTGCTCACGCCACCCGCCTTGGCCTTGCGCACACACAGCAGGCCCACCACGTCCGACGGGTCGGAGTGGTAGGGCAGGTAGAGGTTGGTCTCGTACACCCGGGTGGTCTTTTGGGTAGGGTCGCCCACGTTCATCACCACGCCCAGCAGGTCGCCGCGCGGGTTTTGTCGCACCGGCACCCCCAGGTGCAGGCCCAGGCCGTAGTAAACGGTGTTGATTTCGTCGTCGGTGTAACGGTGTAACGGTGTAACGGTGTAACGGTGCACCGGCAGGCCGCGCAACACCATGAACCCGCGGCCGTTTTCCAGCTCTTCGGCATGGCGGGCCAGTTTGGCCTTCAGACTGGGCAAGGGAAAGTCGGCGGCGGTGAAACCAGCAAAAGGCCTTGCAGGCCGACGGGCTGAACGGCCATGGCATCATCACGCACACCATGCCAGAGACCACGCTCTTCATTGCCGCCATGCAGCAGCAAGCCGACGCCGACGCCGTGATGTTCGAGTTGCAAGACCTGCCCTGCGTGCACCAGGCGGACGTGGACCTGGGCACACACACCGCCTGGGTCAGCCACAGCGGCATGATTTCCCCAGAGGACATCGTGGCCAAGCTGGAAGAAGCCGGCTACACGGCCGAAATCCGTTGATGGCCCCCGAACCCGCACCGGCACCGGCACCTGCAGACAGGCGCCCCCTGCTCTACACCTACCGGCGCTGCCCGTATGCCATGCGCGCCCGCATGGCGTTGCTGCTCGCAGGGCACGCATTTGACGCACACGAAATCGTGCTGCGCGACAAACCGGCCGGGCTGCTGACGGCATCGCCCAAAGGCACCGTTCCCGTGCTGGTGCTGCCCGAGGGCCGCGTGATCGATCAAAGCCTGGACATCATGGCGTGGGCCCTCACCCAGCCGGAGGCGGGGCCGTCCACCAGCGCCTGGTGGGACCGCGCCCAGACAGACGACCTGCTGTGGCTGCAGCACACCAACGACGGCGCCTTCAAACACCACCTGGACCGGTACAAATACCCAGAGCGTTTTGGGCTGGCAGGCCAGACGCGCGAACAAGCGGTCGCGGGGCACCGTGAGCAAGCCCTGCACGCCTTCGTCACCCACCTGGAAGCGCGGCTGGGCCAGGGGCCTTACCTGGGCGGCGCGCAACCGTGCGCCGCCGATCTGGGCATCTTTCCTTTTGTGCGCCAGTTCGCCGCCGTCGACCCGGCCTGGTTCAACGCCGTGCCACTGCCACACGTACACGCCTGGTTGGCGCACTGGGTGAGCAGCCCGCTGTTCGCGGCCTGCATGGCCCAACTGCCAGCCAACGAGGTGCAGGCATTTCCTCGGTCAGACCTGATCTTTCCGTAGCATCTGGATCGCCCCGAAAGGGCAACGCACCGCACACAAGGCGCACCCCGTGCAGGCGAGCGCATCGTCCAGGTGGCTGTGCTTCGTCAAACCCTGGGCCTGGAGTGACAGCACGTGCGGCGCACACACCGCCACGCACCAACCGCAACCGGTGCAACGCCCAGGGTCTATCGCCGGCAAGGCCTTGCCTGCACCGAGCGTGCGTGTGGTCATGGTGAACGTCATCGAACCGGCGCACGTTGCTGCCGCCGGTTGTCCCGCAACATGAACAGGTAAAGGCCCTCCACCTTTTCGCGCGCCCACGGGGTCTTGCGCAGAAACCTCAAGCTGGAGTTGACGCTCGGGTCGTGCGTGAAGCAACGGATGGGAATCCTGCGGGACAGTTCGGTCCAGCCGTAATGCGCCTCCAGCGCACGGACCATGGCTTCCAGGGTCACGCCGTGGAGCGGATTGCGCGGCTGCTCGGCGGGATGAGGGGTGTCGGTCATGGGCAGATTGTGCCTATGCTGCGCGGGGTTCGCAAAGCACTGGCCCGGAGACATTTCCTAACCGGTCGGCCCCCGTGTCAGCGGCGATTTTCTGCCCGCAAAAAAGGACCCAAAGTTTCTCAACTTATGGGTCCTTTTTCTCAGCTTATGCGTCTACCTACACGGCCTGTTAAACATCAATGTTCCCCGCCCGCAGCGCGTTCGCCTCGATGAAATCCCGCCGCGGTTCCACCTCGTCGCCCATGAGCATGGTGAACACCTTGTCGGCCTCGATGGCGTCTTCGATGCGCACCTGCAGCAGGCGGCGCACGGTCGGGTCCATGGTGGTTTCCCACAGTTGCTCGGGGTTCATTTCGCCCAGGCCCTTGTAGCGCTGGCGGGCGGTGGTGCGTTCGGCTTCGCCAATCAGCCACTGCATGGCCTGGCGGAAGTCGCCCACCTTTTCTTCCTTTTGGCGCTCGCCTTCGCCGCGCATCACCCGTGAGCCCTCGCCCAGCAGGCCGCGGAAGGTGTCGGCAGCCTCGGCCAGCGCGGCGTAGTCGGCACCGTGCACGAAGTCCTGGGTGATGACGCTGCTCTTGATGTTGCCGTGGTGACGGCGGCTGATGCGCAGGATCGGCTTATCGGCCCGCACGTCAAACTCGGCGGCCACTTCGGCCGACACGCCGGTGGTGTTCAATTCACGCAGCGCCACCTGCAGGGCCGCAGCGCTGGCGGCGGCCTGCTCCATGTCGTCCAGGTTCAGGGCCACGCCATCGGCCACGGCACGCAGCGCCTCGGCGTCCATGAAGTTGCTCAGGCGCGCGATCACGCTTTCGGCCACCTGGTGCTTGCGCGCCAGCTCGGCCAGGGTCTCGCCTTCCAGCACGGTGTTGGCCACCCCGCCGGTCGCCACCTTGGCGTCTTTCAGGGCGATGCGCAGCAAAAAGCCGTCGAGCGCGGCAGCGTCTTTCAGGTACAGCTCTTCCTTGCCGGCCTTCACCTTGTACAGCGGCGGCTGGGCGATGTAGATGTGCCCGCGCTCCACCAGCTCGGGCATCTGGCGGTAGAAGAAGGTCAGCAGCAGCGTGCGGATGTGGGCGCCGTCCACGTCCGCGTCGGTCATGATGATGATGCGGTGGTAGCGCAGCTTGTCGATGTTGAAGTCGTCGGCGCCGCTCTTGCCTTTGGGGTTGTACTCGTCGGCACTGGCCTTGCCAATGCCGGTGCCCAGCGCGGTGATGAGCGTGAGGATTTCGTTGCTGGAGAGCAGCTTTTCGTACCGCGCCTTCTCCACGTTCAAAATCTTGCCGCGCAGCGGCAGAATCGCCTGGAACTTTCGGTCGCGGCCCTGCTTGGCGGAACCACCAGCGGAGTCACCCTCCACGATGTAGATTTCGCACAGCGATGGGTCTTTTTCCTGGCAGTCGGCGAGCTTGCCGGGCAGGCCCATGCCGTCCAGCACGCCTTTGCGGCGCGTCATCTCGCGGGCCTTGCGGGCGGCTTCGCGGGCGCGCGCGGCTTCCACGATCTTGCCGCACAGGATCTTGGCGTCGGTCGGCTTTTCTTCCAGGTACTCGGTCAGCGCCTTGGCCACGATGTCTTCCACCGGGGCGCGCACTTCGCTGCTCACCAGCTTGTCCTTGGTCTGGCTGCTGAACTTGGGCTCGGGCACCTTGACGGACAGCACGCAGCACAGGCCTTCGCGCATGTCGTCGCCGCTCACCTCCACCTTGGCCTTTTTGGCCAGTTCGTTGTCGGCAATGTACTTGCCGATCACGCGCGTCATGGCGGCGCGCAGGCCGGTCAGGTGGGTGCCGCCGTCGCGCTGGGGAATGTTGTTGGTGAAACAGAGCACGTTTTCGTTGTAGCTCTCGTTCCACTGCATGGCCACTTCCACGCCAATCTCGGTGCCAGGGATGCCGCCGTAGCTTTCCGCCGGGCGCGCGCCGATGGCGTGGAACGCGGTCGGGTGCAGCACCTTCTTGCCCGCGTTGATGAACTCCACAAAGCCCTTGACGCCGCCAGCGCCCGAGAAGTCGTCTTCCTTGCCGCTGCGCTCGTCCTTCAGGCGGATGCGTACGCCGTTGTTCAGGAAGCTCAGCTCGCGCAGGCGCTTGGCCAGGATTTCGTAGTGGAAGTCGCTGTTCTGCTGGAAGATTTCAGTGTCGGGCAGGAAGTGCACCTCGGTGCCGCGCTTTTCGGTCGCGCCGGTCACCCGCATGGGCGACACCTCGAAACCGTCCACCGTTTCCAGCAGGCGGTTCTGCACCGCACCCTTGGCAAACTCGATCTGGTGCACCTTGCCGTCGCGGCGCACCGTCAGGCGCAGCCATTTGCTCAGCGCGTTCACGCAGCTCACGCCCACGCCGTGCAGACCGCCCGAGACCTTGTAGCTGTTCTGGTTGAACTTGCCGCCCGCGTGCAGTTCGGTCAGCGCAATTTCGGCCGCCGAGCGCTTGGGCTCGTTCTTGTCGTCCATCTTCACGCCCGTGGGAATGCCCCGGCCGTTGTCAACGACGCTGATGGAGTTGTCGGTGTGGATGGTGACGACGATGTCGTCGCAATGCCCGGCCAGCGCTTCGTCGATGGAGTTGTCCACCACCTCGAACACCAGGTGGTGCAGGCCGGTGCCGTCGCTCGTGTCGCCAATGTACATGCCCGGGCGCTTGCGCACCGCCTCCAGACCCTCCAGGATCTGGATGGATTCGGCGCCGTAGCCGCCTGCGGCCGGCGTGGAAGGGTTCTGGGAATCGCTCATGCAAACTTTCAGATGCGCATCGGCATCACGACGTACTTGAAGTGTTCGTTGTCGGGGATGGTCACCAGCGCCGACGAGTTGCCGTCGGCCAGTTCCACCCGCACCATGTCCTGGCCCATGTTGGCCAGGGCGTCGATCAGGTAGGTGACGTTGAAGCCGATCTCGATGGTGGGGCCGTCGTACTCGATGTCCAGCTCGTCCACCGCCTCTTCCTGGTCGGCGTTGTTGGCGGCCACGCGCAGCACGCCGGGCTCCACGTTCAGGCGCACGCCCTTGAACTTTTCGCTCGTCATGATGGCGGCGCGCTGCAAGGCCGACAGCAGCGGCACCCGGCCCAGCACCACGATGTTCTGGTGGTTGCGCGGGATGACGCGGTTGTAGTCGGGGAACTTGCCTTCCACCAGCTTGGTGACGAACTCCATGCCCTCGAAGCTGAACTTGGCCTGGTTGGCGGCGAACTGCATTTCGATGGCACCGTCCTTGTCGCTCAGCAGGCGCTGCAGCTCCAGCACCGTCTTGCGCGGCAGGATGACTTCCTGCTTGGGCACTTCCACGTCCAGCTCGGCACTGGCGAAGGCCAGGCGGTGGCCGTCGGTGGCCACCAGGCTCAACTTCTTGCCCTCGGCCACGAACAAAATGCCGTTGAGGTAGTAGCGGATGTCGTGCACCGCCATGGCAAAGCTCACCTGGCCCAGGAGGCTCTTGAGCGTCTTTTGCGGCACGCTGAAGGCAGGGCCGAAGCTCGGCGCCTCCTGCACCAGCGGGAAGTCCTCGGCCGGCAGCGTTTGCAGCGTGAACTTGGACTTGCCGCCCTTGAGCACCAGCTTGGACTGCTGCGACTCCAGGCTCACCACCTGGTCGGCCGGCAGGGTGCGAAGAATGTCGATCAGCTTGCGCGCGCCCACGGTGGTCGCAAAGCTGGTGTCGTCACCGCCCAGGTCGGCGTGGGTGCGGATCTGGATTTCCAGGTCGGACGTGGTCAGCTGCACCTGCCCCGCCGTCTTGCGGATCAGCACATTGGCCAACACCGGCAGCGTGTGCCGGCGTTCCACGATACCGGCCACCGATTGCAGCGCGGCCAACACTTTGTCCTGGGTCGATTGGAAAACGATCATGGGCGTCAGGTGAGGGTGGAAAAGTCAATGTGCCATTGTCACAGGTTTATGCGTCGCCCCCGGGCCTCAGCCCTTGAGCGTCTGCTCCAGCACGTGCAGCTGCTGGTTCAGCTCGCTGACGGTCTGGCGCTCGGCCGCGATCTTGCGCACCGCGTGCAGCACGGTGGTGTGGTCGCGCCCGCCGAACAACTCGCCGATCTCGGGCAGGCTCTTCTGCGTCATTTCCTTGGCCAGGTACATGGCGATCTGGCGCGGGCGCGCGATGTTGGCCGGCCGCTTCTTGGAATACATGTCCGCGACCTTGATCTTGTAGAAATCGGCCACGGTCTTCTGGATGTTCTCCACGCTGATCTGCCGGTTCTGGATGCTCAGCAAATCCTTGAGCGCGTCGCGCGCCAGCTGGATGGACACATCCTTCTGGTTGAAGCGGCTGTAGGCCAGGATCTTGCGCAGCGCGCCCTCGAGCTCGCGCACGTTGGAACGCACGTTTTTGGCCACGAAGAAGGCCACGTCCTCGGGCATCACCGCGCCTTCGGCCTGCGCCTTGCTGATCAGAATCGCCACCCGCATCTCCAGCTCGGGCGGCTCGATCGCCACCGTCAGCCCCGAATCGAAACGCGACACCAGCCGTTCGTGTATGTCCGTCAGGCCCTTGGGGTAGGTGTCGCTGGTCATGACGATATGGCTTTTCTTGGCCAGCAGCGCCTCGAACGCGTTGAAGAATTCTTCCTGCGTGCGTTCCTTGTTGGCGAAGAACTGCACGTCGTCGATGATGAGCAGGTCCAGCGAGTGGTAGCGCTCTTTGAACTCGTCAAAGGTCTTGCGCTGGTAGGACTTGACCACATCCGACACGAACTGCTCGGCGTGGATGTAGAGAACTTTGGCCTGTGGACGGTCGGCCAGCAGCTGGTTGCCGATGGCATGCACCAGGTGGGTCTTGCCCAGGCCCACACCGCCGTACACGAACAGCGGGTTGTACAACTGGCCCGGGCTGCCGGCCACGTGCATGGCGGCGGCACGCGCCATGCGGTTGGCCGAACCTTCCACCAGCGTGGCAAAGGTGAGCGCGGTGTTGAGGCGGTGCTTGTGCGCCTCCACCTTGGGCTCGGGCGGGGCGGGCACCTCGGGCAATTCGGCAAACACCGGGTCCAGCGACGCCTGCACCGGCCGCGCCATGCCGCCAGGCCGCGCAATCGATTCCCGCGGAGCGAGCGCTAACTCCAACTGCACCGGCCGACCCACCAGCTCCTGCAGCACCGCGCCAATACGGGCCGCATATTGGGCGCGGATCCAGTCCATCTTGAAGCGGTTCGCCACCGCCAGCGTGACCCGTTCGCCGCCGTCGGACACCTTGGCCGTGAGTGGCCGGATCCAGGTGTTGAACTGCTGCTCGGGCATGTCCTGCGCCAGCCGGTCGACACAGGCAAGCCACAGATCGGCCGGGCCTGAGGAAAGGTCTGACGATAAATAAGACACGGTCATGGAGCTGGCAATGCAGGTGCAGAGGGGGACAAGGGGGTGTGGACAGCCGCAACCGGCGCCGGCTCGCATTGTAGTCGCCCCGGCAAGTTATCCACATCCCAGCAGCGCACCCCGTTAGGCCAACCCAGCGGCGGGCATTTGGCTGTTCGCGCTTTTTTTGCAATAATCTAGGGTTTCCTCGAAAACTTACCAACCTTTTTCGGGACCACCATTGCCAGCCGGCTGTGGCCCCACTGGAACGCACCATGAAACGCACCTACCAGCCCTCCAAGATCAAGCGCGCTCGCACCCACGGCTTCCTCGTTCGCATGAAAACCCGCGGCGGCCGCGCCGTGCTGAACGCCCGCCGCGCCAAAGGCCGCAAGCGCCTGGCCGTCTGAGGCCCATAGGCCCGCCGGTGCCGCCGGAGACAGACACGCCCACGCTGGCCGGCCAGCCGAGCGGGCTGCGCTGGGAACGCCTGCGCCAACGCGCACAGTTCGACGCCGTGCTGTCGACGCCTCCCGTGGCCAAGACCATGCATTTCGCCTTGCACGCCGTGCCGGCGCCTGCACCTGGCGCAGCGGCGGCATTGTTTCCAGGGCAAGGCCCCTGGATCGGCGTGCTGTTGCCCAAACGTTGGGCCAAGCGGGCCGTCACGCGCAACACCTTGCGCCGGCAGGTGTACGCCGTGGCCCAAGCGGTCGCCCAAGCCTGGGCGGGGCGCGCGGTGGTCGTGCGCCTGCGGTCCGGCTTTGCCCGGGACCAGTTCGTCAGCGCCACGTCCGAACCTCTCCGGCGCGCCGTGCGCGCCGAGTTGCTGCGCCTGCTGCCCGGAGGCCCCCGTGCGTGACTGGCCCCAGCGTGCCCTCATTGGCCTGGTCCAGGCGTACCGGCTGGTACTCAGCCCCTGGCTGGGCTCGGGCTGCCGCTTCGAGCCCACCTGCTCGGCCTACGCGCTCGACGCCCTGCAGCGGCACGGCGCCGCAGGCGGCAGTTACCTGACGTTGCGCCGGCTGGTGCGCTGCCACCCCTGGTGCGACGGCGGCTGCGATCCGGTGCCCGAGCAGTTGCCGCGTCCGTTCACCTCACTCCTGTCAGCCCCGTCTGAAAAGAAACCGTCATGAGCGACATCCGCCGATCCATCCTCTGGGTGATTTTTGGTTTCTCGCTGATCCTGATCTGGGACCAGTGGCAAATTTACAACGGCAACGCCGCCACGTTCTTCCCGTCGAGCAGCAGCCAGAAGGCGGCGACATCGGCGCCGGCAGGCGACGCCGCCCTTCCCTCGGCCAGCGCCCTGGGCGCTGCCGCTACCGCCACGCCGCCCAGCGACGCACCCGCCATCCCGCGCGAAACGCACAGTGTGCGCACCGACGTGCTGGCGCTGAGCTTTGACACCGAAGGCGGTTCGCTGGTGGGGGCGCAGATCCTGCCGCACGCTGCCGAAACCGGCAAGGAACTGCGCGAGAGCCAGACCCCGCTGACGCTGCTGGTGCAGGACGCCAACCGCACGTACGTGGCGCAGACCGGCCTGATCGGCGGCGAACTGCCCACCCACAAAACCCCCATGCGTCTGGTCTCGGGCGACAAGGCGCTGGCCGACGGCCAGGACAGCCTGACGCTGCGCTTCGAGTCCCAGCCGGTCAATGGCGTGGTGCTGACCAAGACCTACACCCTGCGCCGCGGCGCCTACGACATCGGCGTGCAGCACGAGGTGATCAACCAGGGGGAGGCGCCGGTGACGCCCCAGGTGTACCTGCAGCTGGTGCGCGACGGCATGAAGGCCGAAAGCGACACCCCGTTCTACTCCACCTTCACCGGCCCGGCCGTCTTCAGCGAGGCGTCCAAGTTCCAGAAGATCGAGTTTGAAGAGATCGACAAGAACAAGGCCAGCTTCCAGAAGACCGCCAGCGACGGCTACGTCGCCATGGTGCAGCATTACTTCGCCAGTGCATGGCTGCTGGATGCCGGCACCGAGCGCGAGAACTTCGTGCGCAAGGTCGGCGGCCTGTACGCCGCCGGCATGATCACCCCGCTGGGTACCGTGGCCCCGGGCGAGACCAAGGCCCTGACCTCGCGCCTCTTCGTGGGCCCGCAGGAAGAGAAAGTGCTGGAAGTGCTGGCCCCTGGTCTGGAGCTGGTGAAGGACTACGGCTGGCTGACCATCCTGGCCAAGCCGCTGTACTGGCTGCTGGAAAAGATCCACAGCTTAGTGGGCAACTGGGGCTGGGCGATCGTGCTGCTGGTGGTGCTGATCAAGGCAGCGTTCTACTGGCTCAACGCCAGCGCCTACCGCAGCATGGCCAAGATGAAGGCGATCAACCCGCGCATCATGGAAATGCGCGAGCGCCTGAAGAACAACCCGCAGCAGATGCAGCAGGAGATGATGAAGATGTACCGGGAGGAGAAGGTCAACCCCCTGGGCGGCTGCTTCCCCATCCTGATCCAGATCCCGGTGTTCATCGCGCTGTACTGGGTGCTGCTGGCCAGCGTGGAAATGCGCAACGCCCCGTGGGTGGGCTGGATCGTGGACCTTTCCTCGCCGGACCCCTACTACATCCTGCCGCTGGTGATGGCACTGACCACCATTTTCCAGACCGCGCTCAACCCGCTGCCCCCCGACCCGCTGCAGGCCAAGCTGATGTGGATGATGCCGGTGGTGTTTAGCGTGATGTTCTTCTTCTTCCCGGCCGGTCTGGTGCTGTACTGGATCACGAACAACATCCTGACGATTGCGCAGCAGGCGTACATCAACCACAGCATGGGCGTGCCGTTGAAGTTCAACCTGCCCAAGTTCAAGTAACCTCGCAAGGGCCGCAACAGCGGCCCTTTTACCTTGGACTCCCCACTTAGCCCATGCTGCCCCGCCACCAGGACCCGATCGTCGCCATAGCCACCGCCCCCGGCCGGGGCGCGGTGGGGATCGTGCGGGTGTCGGGCCGCGGGCTGGGGGCCCTGGTGCCGGCCCTGTGCGGCAGACACCTGAAGCCGCGCGAAGCCACCTACCTGCCGTTCCGCGACGCCGATGGTTCACCGATCGACCACGGGCTGGCCCTTCACTTTCCGGCGCCGCATTCCTACACGGGCGAAGACGTGCTGGAACTGCAGGCCCACGGAGGCCCGGTGGTGTTGCAACTGCTGCTGGCGCGCTGCCTGAACGCCGCCGCCGAAGTGGACCCCACCACCGGCCAGGCGCGCCTGGCCGGTCTGCGGCTGGCCCAACCGGGCGAGTTCACCGAGCGCGCCTTCCTGAACGACAAGATCGACCTGGCCCAGGCCGAGGCGATTGCCGACCTGATCGACGCCAGCACCGAGGCGGCCGCACGCAGCGCGTCGCGCTCGCTGTCCGGCGACTTCTCGCGCGAGATCGGCGAACTGCGCGAGGCGCTGATCCACCTGCGCATGCTGGTGGAAGCGACACTGGACTTCCCCGAAGAAGAGATCGACTTCCTGCAGAAGGCCGATGCCCAGGGACAGCTTTTGCGCCTGCAGCAGCGCCTGGCCGAAGTCATGCGCAAGACGCGCCAAGGGGCCTTGCTGCGCGAGGGCATCAAGGTGGTGATTGCGGGCCAGCCCAACGCCGGCAAAAGCTCCTTGCTGAACGCGCTGGCCGGCGCCGAGCTGGCCATCGTCACCCCCATCGCCGGCACCACGCGCGACGTGGTGCAACAGACCATCCAGATCGAGGGGGTGCCCCTGCACGTGATAGACACCGCGGGCCTGCGCGAGGGCGAAGGCATCGACGAGGTGGAGCGCATCGGCATCCAGCGGGCCTGGGGGCAGATCGAAGCGGCGGATGCGGTCCTGTTCCTGCACGACCTGACGCGGGTGGGCCAACCCGCCTACGATAGGGCGGACGCCGAGATCGCGGCGCTGCTGGACACGCGCCTGCCTGCGAGTGTGACGGTGATCGACGTGTGGAACAAGGCCGATGTGTCGGCCGGCACCGAGCCGCCGCCAGACACACCCGCACCCGACTCGGGCCATGCCGCGCACGAGAGCCTGCGCCTGTCGGCCAAAACCGGCAATGGGCTGGACGCCCTGCGCCAGCGCCTGCTGCAGCTGGCCGGCTGGCAGAGCGGCGCCGAGGGGCTGTACATAGCCCGGGAACGCCACGTGCACGCGCTGCAACGCGTCGGCGAGCACCTCGAACTGGCTGACGCCCACCTCGCCGCCCAGGCCCAGTCGCTCGACCTGCTGGCCGAAGAACTGCGGCTGGCCCAGAACGCCCTCAACGAAATCACCGGCGCCTTCAGTGCCGACGACCTGCTGGGGGTCATCTTCTCTTCGTTTTGCATCGGCAAGTGAGCCGCCCCAACCCGCCCATGAGACTGTCCGAACGCGCCCGTCGCATCGAACCTTTTTACGTGATGCAGGTGGCCAAACAGGCGCAGGCACTGGCCGCGCAACAGGCCCCCGAGACGCCACGCATGCTGTTCCTGAACATCGGCGAGCCGGACTTCACCGCCCCCCCGCTGGTGCAGGCTGCGGCCGAACGCGCCATCGCGCACGGCCAGACCCAGTACACCAATGCGCTGGGGCTACAGCCGCTGCGCGAAGCCATCAGCCATTGGTACGCCGAACGCTTTGGCGTGGATGTGCCGGCGCGGCGCATCGCCATCACCGCCGGTGCGTCGGCGGCGTTGCAGCTGGCCTGCCTGGCCCTGTTCGACGCCGGCGACGAGGTGCTCATGCCCGACCCGAGCTACCCCTGCAACCGGCACATCCTGTCGACCATCGGTGCCCGGGCCACGTTGCTGCCCACCACGGCGGCACAGCGCTACCAGCCCGATGCGGCGCAGCTGGCCGCCGCCTGGGGGCCCCTGACGCGCGGCGTGCTGCTGGCCTCGCCGTCCAACCCCACCGGCACCTCGATCGACCCCGACGAGCTGCGCCGCATCCACGCCCTGGTGCAGGCCCGTGGTGGCGTGACGGTGGTGGACGAAATCTACCTGGGCCTGAGCCACGACCCGCGCTACGGCCAGACCGCGCTGGCCCTGGGCGACGACGTGGTGAGCGTCAACAGCTTTTCCAAGTACTTCAACATGACCGGCTGGCGCCTGGGCTGGCTGGTGGTGCCCGACACGATGGTGGAAGCGGTGGAGCGCCTGTCGCAAAACCTCTACATCTGCGCCAGCACGGTGGCGCAGCACGCGGCGCTGGCCTGCTTCGAGCCCGACAGCATCGCGCGGTACGAGGAGCGCCGCGCCGCGTTCAAGGCGCGCGGTGAGTATTTCATTCCAGCGCTGCGCGAACTGGGCTTTGGCCTGCCGGTGATGCCCGACGGTGCCTTCTACGCCTGGGCCGATGCCAGCCCGCTGTTCGACCGCCTGGGCGTGCAGGACAGCGCCGGCTTTGTGCAGGTGCTGATGGAGCGGGCCCGGGTGGTGGCCACACCGAGCCGCGACTTCAGTGACCGCGACGCAGGCACCCACGTGCGCTTTTCCACTGCCAGCCGCCTGGAAGACCTGCAGGAGGCCGTCGCGCGTCTGCGCCGCCTGCTGGCTTGAGGCCTGCGGGGCGGGGCCCCGCCAGGCATCAGAAGCTTTCCCAGTCGTCTTCGGCGCTGGTGGCCGGGGCGGCCGCTGGGGCTGGTTTGCGGGCCGGCGCCGGCTTGGCCAAAGCCGCGGGCGCCCGAGGCGCCGCTGCGGGACGGCCGACCGCAGGCCGGCTGGGGGCCGCCGCCACCTGGCGCGCCGGGGCCGGCGCGGGCGTCGCGTCACCGCCGTCTCGGTGCTGCACGTAACGCTTGCGCATCTCGACAGCATCTTCCTCGGCCAGCGTCACGTCGTTCGGCGTGAGGCGGAACACCCGGATGGTGCTGTGCACCTGCTCGACCTGCTGGTTGAGCGACGCGGCCGCGGCCGACAGCTCTTCCACCATGGCGGCGTTCTGCTGGGTGATGGAGTCGAGCTGCGACACCGCTTCGCTGACCTGCGCCACGCCGCTGGACTGCTCGCTGGCCGAGTTGCTGATTTCTTCGAGCACGGCGGTCACGCGCTCCACCGAGGCCATGGCCTCGTCCATGCGCTCACGCGCTTCGGAGGCACGCACGTTGCCCGCGTCGACGCGGTTGCGCGACTCCTCGATCAATTCGCGGATTTCCTTCGCCGCCGACGTGGTGCGCTGCGCCAGCGCCCGCACCTCGGACGCCACCACCGCGAAGCCACGGCCCTGCTCGCCGGCCCGGGCCGCTTCCACGGCCGCGTTCAGCGCCAGGATGTTGGTCTGGAAGGCCACGCCCTCGATCACCTGAATGATGTCGCCGATGCGCCGCGACGACTCGGCGATGTCCTTCATGGTATCGGCCACCGTCAGCACGGCCGAATGGCTGCGTTTGGCCACGTCGGCGGTGTCGCGGGCCAGACCAGAACCTTCTCGGGACAGCTGGGCGGTCTGCTGGATCGTGCCGTTGATCTCTTCCATGGAGGCGGCGGTTTCCTCCAGGTTGCTGGCCTGCGCCTCGGTGCGGGCCGACAGGTCGTTGTTGCCGGCAGAGATTTCGCTAGAACCGCCAAGGAGGTTGCGCACTTCGTGGCGGATGTCGCGCACCACCGTGCGGACCGACACGTTGAGCTGCGCGAGCGCCAGCTGCAGCTGACCAATTTCACCCGTCGCATCGACGGTGATCGGCACGGTCAGGTCGCCACCGGCCATCAGGTTGGCCTCGCTGATGACGCGCTTGATCGCGTCGACGGTGCGCACGGCGAGAAACGCCGACAGCGACACGGTGACCAGGGCCGCCAGCGCCGTGACCCAGCCCGGCATGCCGAGCTCGGCCGACACCAGCGGGCCACCGGCGGCCAGCACGCTCAACCAGACCAGCTTGCCACGCAGCCCCGGGCGGAACAACCGCCCCACCGCCCCAATGAGGCCTTGCCGCACCACCTGGCCACGCCGCAGCACGTGCACCAGCTTGCCGGCCGCCGCCTCGGCGCGCATTTTTTCGTACAGCCTATCGTAGGTGGCGATTTCTTCCGGCGTGGGCTTGGAGCGCACCGACAGGAAGCCGACGATGCGCTCGCCGTCGCGCACCGGGGTGGCGTTGGCGCGCACCCAGTAGTGGTCGCCGTTCTTGCGGCGGTTCTTCACCAGCGCCGTCCAGGGCAGCCCCTCGTCCATGATGGTGTGCCACATGTCGCGGAACGCCTCTTCCGGCATGTCGGGGTGGCGCACCAGGTTGTGGGGCTGCCCCAGCAGCTCTTCCCGGGTGAACCCGCTGACCGCCACGAAATTGGTGTTGCAGTAAGTGATGCGGCCTTTGAGGTCCGTGACCGAGATCAGTGTCTGGTCGGCCGGAAAGTCGTAGTTGTTCTGGGTAACAGGCAGGTTGGTGCGCATGAAGGCTCCCGAGGCGATGCCGCGTCTAGAGTGAATCTGGACAGTTTATCGGCAAGTCGCGGGGTTGATGTATGCCGCCGGCCCGAATGTCCCAACTTTTCGCCTGATGACGCGGGGCGTTTGACAGCGATCAACATTTCAAGGGCGGTTGATGCGGCGACGGCACACCGTGCGGCACAGAACAGGATCGCGGGCCGGCAGCCACAGGTCATGGGACAACCACACAGAAACCTCACATCTGTCTGTCATAAATTTAGGGCATAACACCCGGGTTTGCCCTAGCAGTCAGCGACTATCATGTGAAATAGATTCATGGGTTGATAGATCGAAGTTATCAGTCCAAGAATTTAGCGGACCAGTGTGAAGGGAGGTTGTCTCGCCTAACGTCGGGGGAGCCGCCCGCATGTCAAAGGCCGAGACGATGAACCACAACGAGCACCCGCCTGAGGTGCGGCAGATGACGCCCCCACCAAGACCCCAGGGCCGCCAGGCCCCGGCGCCTTGCGAAGCGGTTGCGCCCGAACCAGTGCGGGTGTGGCAGTTGCTGTTGCCGCTGATGGCGCTGCCCATCGGCGCCTGGCTGACCTGGCGCCTGTCGCTGGAAAGCGGCATGGACGGTACGCACAGCCTGCCGGACCTTGGCGGGATGTGGCTGGCGGGCCTCGCCCTGAGCAGCCTGGCCTGTGCCGCTGGCTGGGCTGCGCTGCATGTGTGGCGGCGGGTCAAGGCCCACACCCGGCAATCGCGTGCCGATCTGGAGGTGCTCGCCCGCGTGGCGCTGTCCTCACCCGATCCGCTGGCCCTGCTCGACCGCGAGTTGCGTTTCAGCTGGGTCAACCTGCCTTTCCTCGACTGGCACGGCGGCCACGAGTCGGACGTGTACGGTGAGTCCTTCCTCACCTGGCTTGCTGCACAGCGCGTCGCGCCCGAGGCGCTGCGGCGCCTGGAGTCGGCGCTGGCCCAGCGCCTGCCCGCCACACTGGAGCTGGGCTCCCCCGACACCCGACACACCTTCGTTTACCTGGCCCCCAGTCACGATGCCAACAGCGCGTTCAAGGGCTACACCATCCGCTTTGACGACACCGCCACCCATCCCGCGTTCGGACCGGTACTGGAGCGGCTGCAGCGCGAGAACGAGGCGTTGCGCAACACCATCGACCAGCTGGCCATCGTCTCGGAGGCCGACCGCGCCGGCAACATCACCCGCGTCAACCGAAAGTTCATCGAGATCAGCGGCTACAGCGAAGACGAGCTGATCGGCAAGAACCACCGCATCGTCAACTCCGAGATGCACCCGCGCGAGTTCTGGATGCACATGTGGGCCACCATCGCCCAAGGCCGCCCATGGCGTGGAGAGGTCTGCAACCGGTCCAAGGACGGGCGCCTGTACTGGGTTGACAGCCTGGTGGCCCCGATCCTGGACCCCCAGGGCAAGGTAGAACGCTACATTTCGATCCGCACCGACATCACCCACTTCCGACGGGCCGAGGCCGCCTTGGCCGCCAGCCAGCGCATGCTGGCGCGCACCGGCAGCCTGGCGCGCACGGGCGGCTGGTACTACGACCTGGGCACCCGTCAGCTCTACATGTCGGCCGAATGCATGCGGATCTTCGGCGCCGAGCCCGACTGGACGTCGAGCGTGGAAGAGATCCTCGGCTACCGCGAGCCACACCACACGCCGGCGGTGGCGCGGCTGATAGAAACGGTCAACGGCCGCGAGGAAGCGTTCGAACAAGTGATAGAAATCACCCTGAACGACCAGCGGCACCGCCATGTGCGCCTGATGGGCGAATTCGACCGGCGCACCGAAGGCACGCCCCGGTTGCTCGGCGCGGCCCAGGACGTGACCGCCCAGATCGAGGCCCAGCGCCGAGCCGAGCAGAGCGAGTCGGTGTTGCGCTCGGCCATCCACGCCATGGACGAGGCCTTTGCCCTGTACGACACCGACGACCGCCTGCTGTTCTGCAACGACAAGTACCGCCACCTGGTCTTCAGGAACCCGGACGACCTGCGGCTGGGCACCGCTTACGAGGACGTGATTCGCCAGAGCACCGCGGACGGCCTGCTCATGGCCGAAGGCATGGACCGGGAAACCTGGATCGCCGACCGGATCCTGCGTTCGCGCCGGCACGAATCGAGCGAGATCCGCAAGCTGAACAACGGCCGCTGGATACGTTTCGTGGACTACCGCACGCCAGATGGCTTCCATGTGGCGTTGCGGGTGGACGTGACCGAGCTGCAGCAATCGCTGGAAACGGCCCAGGCAGCCTCGCGCGCCAAGAGCCAGTTCCTGGCGAACATGAGCCATGAAATCCGGACCCCGATGAGCGCGGTGATGGGGATGCTGCAGCTCATGCAGCACACCGAACTCAACGACAAGCAGCGCGACCTGACCGACAAGGCTTCCACCGCCGCGCGGGCGCTGCTGGGCGTGGTCAATGACATCCTGGACTACTCCAAGGTGGAGGCCGGCAAGATGTCGCTGGACCCGCAGCCCTTCGACCTCGATGCGCTGCTGGCCGACCTGTCGGTGATCGTCTCGAACACCCTGGGCGAGAAACGGTTGGACGTGGTGTTCGACCTCGACCCAGGCGTGCCGCGGGCCCTGATGGGCGACTCGCTGCGGCTCAAGCAGGTGCTGATCAACCTGTGCGCCAACGCCATCAAGTTCACCGAAACGGGCACGGTGGTGCTGGCGGTCCAGCAGACCGACGCCACCGAGGGATCGGTGCAGCTGAGCTTTGAGGTCAGCGACACCGGTCCGGGCATGTCGCCCGAGCAGTTGCAACGCCTGTTCCAGGAGTACGAACAGGCCGACGCCTCCACCGCGCGGCGCCACGGCGGCACCGGCCTCGGGCTGATGATCAGCCGCCAGCTGGTGGGGCTGATGGGCGGCACGCTGGACGTGTCCAGCCAACTCGGCCAGGGGAGCACCTTCCGCTTCGCGGTGACCATGCCGATCGTCGACCCGGTCGGGCTGGCCCAGGCCGTGGCCCCGGCCCTGAACCGACCGGCGGTCTGGCTGGTCGACCGGCACCCCTCCAGCCGGCGGGCCGTGCAGCGCACGCTGCACGCTTTGGGCTGCAAGGTGCAGGCGTTCAGCAGCGTCCCCGCCGCCCGGCAGCGGCTGGACACGAATGCCGAAGGCGCCTTGCGCTGCGACGTGCTGCTGATGGACCTGGACACCTCGGCCGAGGCCACCGCGAACGAGACACGCGCCCTGATCCAGCAACTCCAGCGGCGGGGCATGGGTGCCTTGGCCGAACTGCCGGTGCTGACCCTGTCGTCCTGCGGCATCGAGGCGTTCGGGCAGCAGGAGTGCCCGCTCAGCCTGCAGTGGGAGCATGTGCTCATCAAACCGCTGACGCCGCAGACCCTGGGGCAAGCCCTGCGGCGGGCACTGTCGCAGGAACAGGCCACCGCCGCCCCCCGCCCGACGGCGACACCACTGGAAGGCCTGCACGTGCTGTTGGTGGAAGACGACCTGCTCAACCAGCACGTGGCCATGGAACTGCTGCGCCTGCAGGGCGCGGACGTGGTGCTCGAGCCCAACGGTCAGGCGGCTGTGGCGCGGCTGACCGAGCAGCCGGACGCGTTCGACGTGGTGCTGATGGACATGGAGATGCCGGTGCTCGATGGGCTGGCCGCGACACGGCAGATCCGCCAGATCGCGGCGCTGGAGCACCTGCCCGTGGTGGCCATGACCGCGAACATTTCCCCCGCCGACGGTCAGGCCTGCCTGGACGCGGGCATGAACGCCCACATCGGCAAGCCGTTCGACGTGAACGCCCTGGTGAGAACGGTGCTGGAACGGGTGGCGCTGGCGCGCAGCGCCGGCCACCCTCCCGCCCGCCCCGCGCTGGCCGCAGCACCCACCGCAGCACCCACCGCAGACACCGTGGCCGCGCATGGCCGCGACGCCGGCCTGACCACGGTGTTCTTGCGGGTGGCACCCACCTACCTGCAGCGGCTGGGGCAGGCCCTTGAGCAGCACGATGTGGCACAACTGAAGGCATTGGCCCACCAGGTCAAAGGTTCTGCCGCCATGCTCGGTGAGCGGGCGCTGTCGGCCGCCGCGGCCGACCTGGAAGCCGCTTGCCGGATGGCCACCGACCCATGGTCCACCGCAGCGGACCACCCGGTGACCGTGCTGGCCTCGGCCTTCCGGCAGACCCTGGAAGCTACCGTCGCATCTCGTACCGCCCCAACGGCTGACCACCCGGCGCCGGCAGACCCACCTGACCACAGCCCTGCGGCACCGCCGTTCACCGAATTGCAACAGGACCTGCGCGCGCTGCTGGCAGCCGCCCGCTCGGCCGACATGGTGGCGTACGAGCTGATGGACACCGCCTGGGCGCGCCATGGCGCCTGGCACCCCGAGCTCGCCGCCGTGCGCGATGCGATCGAGGTGGTCGATTTCGACGGCGCCTGCGCCCTGCTGGAGCCGTGGCTGCAACGGCTGGGGGGCGAATGAGAGCCGCCCTGGCGAGCGTGTGCAAAAAGTGCCGGCTAAGTCCGCTGGCACGGCGGCTGCTGGTCCAGGCCTTCCTGTTCAGCTCGGCCCTGGCCGCGGTGATCACGTTGCTCGACGCGCACCGGCACTACCGCAACGAGCTCGACACGATCGCGCTGCAGATGACCCAGATCGAGCAGGTCCATCTGCCCAGCGTGGCCGACAACCTGGGGGCGAACCAGGCGGCGCGGTTGCAGCAGACGCTTCGGAGCATCACGCAACTGGAAGATTTCGTCTACGTGCGGCTGGTGTTCGCTGCCGAGACCGCTTTCGAATCCGGCCAGCCCCTGGCCGGCCCGGGGTTGAAACGGGTATTTGCGCTGCCCGCGGCCACTGCAGAGGCTGGCCTGCCGCCAGGCCAGCTGGAAGTGCACGCCTCACATGAGTTGGCGTTCATGCGCATGGTCAAGCACCTCGGGCAGCTGGCCAGCGCCAACCTGCTCAAAACGGTCCTGGTGGCCCTGTTCTTCGCCTGGGTGTTCTACCGGCTGGTGGGTCGGCACCTGCGGCACATTGCGGCCTACGCACAAGGACCCTGGCCGGTCGGGCCGGCGCCGGCCGCGCTGGTGCTGCCGCGCAAGGAGCCCACACGGCCCGACGAGCTGACGCGGCTGGCCCAGTCGGTGCAGCGCATGCAGGAAACCCTCTGGACCCTGGCCTGCCAGGAGCGCGAACGCGCCCACGAACTGGAAACCGAGCTGCAAGAGCGCAGCCGCATCGAAGCGCGGCTGCACGTCATGGCCACCGTGTTCGAAAGCAGCCGCGAAGCCATCATGATCTCGGACCACGCCAACCGCATCGTGACCGTGAACGAGGCGTTCGTGAAGCTCACCGGCTACGACGTCGGCGAGGTGCTGGGCCGCAACCCGCGCATGCTGTCGGCCGGCATGACACCGGTCGAGGTCTACAAGGACATGTGGCAGTCGCTGTCGGAGCAAGGTTGCTGGCAGGGCGAGGTCTGGGACCGGCGCAAGGACGGCCGCATCTACCCCAAGTGGCTGTCGATCAACGCGGTACGCGGCGCACAAGAGAAGGTCACGCATTACGTGGCCATCTTCAGCGACATTTCCGAGCGCAAGGAAGCCGAAGAAAAGATCTACCACCTGGCCCACCACGACAGCCTGACCGGGCTGGCCAACCGCATGTCGCTGTCGCTGGAGCTGCAGAGTGCGGTGCGCCAGGCGGCCCAGAACCGTCACCGGCTGGCGCTGATGTTCATCGACCTCGACCGGTTCAAGGAAATCAACGACGTGCACGGGCACGACGTGGGCGATAAATTGCTCGTGGAGGTGGCCGGCCGGCTGAAACAGGCGGTGCGCCATGGCGACACCGTGGCCCGCCTGGGCGGGGACGAATTCGTCATCCTGCTGCGCTACGTCAACGGGCGCGAGGGGGCGCTGCAGGTGGCCGAAAAGGTGCGCGAGTCGGTGGCGGCGCCGTACGAGATCAGCGGCCTGGCGCTGCGCACGGCGGCCAGCATCGGGCTGGCGGTGTACCCACAAGACGGCGAAACGGTGGAGCTGCTCATGAAGAGCGCCGACACCGCCATGTACCACGCCAAGTCCACCGGACGCGACAACGTGCAGGCCTATTCGCCTGGCATGGAACAGGCCCTGCTGGAGCGGATCAAGCTGGTGCACGAAATGCGCCAGGCGCTCGACCGGCACGAGTTCCAGCTGCACTACCAACCCCAGTTCAATGCCCGCACCGGCCAGATGGACGGGGTGGAGGCGCTGCTGCGCTGGCTGCACCCGATCGACGGCTGGGTGTCGCCGGCGCGCTTCATCCCGGTGGCTGAACAGGCCGGGCTGATTCTCGAAATCGGCGCCTGGGTACTGGGCCAGGCCTGCCACCAGTGGCGCCTGTGGTACGAACAGACCGGCAACCCCCACCTGCGGATGGCGGTGAACCTGTCGGCGCAGCAGCTCGAAAGCGACGACCTGATCCACCAGGTGCAGAAGCTGCTGCAGCGCAACCGCATGCCGCCCGAGTGCCTTGAGCTGGAAATCACCGAATCCATGCTGATGGAGGACGTGGACCGCAACGTGGAGCGGCTGGGCGCGCTGCGCGAAATGGGGGTGAAGCTGGCCATCGACGATTTCGGCACCGGCTACTCGTCGCTCAATTACCTGCGCATGCTGCCAATCGACGCCCTCAAGCTGGACCGGAGTTTCGTGCAGGGCGTGGAGACCGACAGCGGCAACGCGGCCATCTGCCTGTCCATCATCGCCCTGGCGCACAACCTGGGGCTGGAGGTGGTGGCCGAAGGCGTGGAAACCGAGCCCCAGCACGAGTTTTTGCTGCAGCACGGCTGCGACCGGCTGCAGGGTTTTCTGCTCGGACGCCCGGTGCCCGCCAGCGAGGTGCTGGAGCTGGCGACCTGAATTCAGCCGGCCAGCTGCTGGCGGATGGCCTGGATGGCCTCGAGCGCGGCGTCGGTGTCGAAGGCGTCCACCGCCGCCGACAAGGCCTTGGTGTCGATGGCCCAGGGCGCGCCGAAACGCTCGGCCCAGTCGGTGCAGGCATCGAACACCGCCAGGTCGCCGCTGCCGACGGCCGCCTCCAGTGCGGCCAGCGCGGCCAGGGCCTCGCTCTGCGGCAGCTGGCTGGCTTCCGCCCTCTGCGACGGCGCAGCGGTGGTGAGCGCTTGCAGCCAGGCACCCTGGGCCGCCAGCACCTGCTGCACGGCGAGGGCCAGCCCATCCAGGTCGAGCGCCACGGTCCCGGCCTTCGCGAGCGCTTCCAGGCGCGACAGCTCCAGCGCCAGTTGCTCGGCCCCCATGCTGCCGGCGCTGCCTTTCAGGCGGTGCAACACGGCGGCGGCCCGGGACACGTCTCCACTGGCGGCCGCCATGCGCAGCTCATCCAATTGGGGCCTCAGGGTGTCGGGGTAGCCGCGCAGCATGCGTTCGAAAAACCGCTGGTCGCCACCCAGCCGGCGCAGTGCCGCCTCGGGGGCGAACACCGCCGGCGCCGGTGGCGCTGCCACAGACGCGGGCGGGGGCGTACCGGCAGCGGGCGCGGGAGGTGCGCTCGGGCCGCGGCCGGTGTGGGCCAGCACCACTTGGACCACCTGGTCGAGGTCGAACGGCTTGCCGATATGGGCATTCATGCCGGCGCTCAGGCAGGCCTCGCGGTCGGCCACCATGGCGTTGGCGGTCATCGCCACGATGGGCAAGGCCTGGAACCGGTCCTGCCGGCGGATCGCCTGGGTGGCCTGCAAACCGTCCATGACGGGCATCTGCATGTCCATCAGCACCAGGTCGAAGGCCGCCTGGTCGCGCAGGGTGTTGAGGGCAACCAGCCCGTTGTCGGCCACCACGACGTCCGCGCCTTCGCGCCACAACATCTCCTGTGCCACCTCCTGGTTGAAGGCGTTGTCTTCGACCAGGAGCAGGCGCAGCCCGCGCAGCCGCGCGGGGCCGGTCAGGGGCGCGGGAGACTCGGCGGCCGCACCGTTGGCCACCGCGTGGGCATACGCCCGCCACACGGCACCGGCCGTCACGGGCTTGACCAGAAACTTGTCGGGCCGCACCGGGCACTGGCCGGCTGCCGGCTCTTCCACGTCGGCGCCACGCGCGAGCTGGAACCACGTCACCCGCTGACCCTGGGCGGCCCAGCGGCCGAGCCAGCTGTGGAGCCGGTCGGCCAGCAGGCGGTCGATGCGGGACTCCGACACGACCAAGGCCGGGGCCACGGCAACACCGACTTCCCAGTCGTGCCCGACGGAAACCTCGCACCCCAAGGCACTCAGGCCGCGCTCCAGTGCATGGAGGGTGGCCGTCTGGCAGCCGCAGAGCCACACCCGGGGCGCACCTGCCAGCGGGCGGCAAGGACCGTCGGGGCGCTCGGCCTGCGCCGACACCCCCAGGCTCACCTCGAAACCGAAGGTGCTGCCCCGCCCGAGTTCGCTTTGCAGCGACATGGCGCCGCCCATCAGGTTGACCAGGCGCTGGCTGATGGCCAGGCCCAGGCCGGTGCCCCCGAACTGGCGCGCGATGAAGGCCTCGGCCTGCGAGAAACCGGAAAACACCTTGTTGTGCTGCTCGGGCGCGATGCCAATGCCGGTGTCGCTCACCTGGAAGCGGACCCGCACCTCGTCACCGTCTTGCGCCAGCCGGTCGATGCGCAACACCACCTCGCCAATCGAGGTGAACTTGATGGCGTTACCCAGCAGGTTGATGAGCACCTGCTTGAGGCGCAGCATGTCGCCCACCAGCACGGGCGGCAAATCGGGATCGACGTCGAACACCAGCTCCAGCGACTTCCCTCCCAGGGTGGACGACAGGATGGGCGAAAGGTCCGAGAGCAGCTGCTCGAGCACGAACGGCTCCGGGTCAAGCACCATCTTGCCCGCTTCGACCTTGGAGAAGTCCAGGATGTCGTTCAGGATGTCGAGCAGGGAACGCGCCGCGCGGCTGGATTTGTCGACCAGCTCCAGTTGCCGACGCGACAGCTCGGTGAACTGCAGCAGCTTGAGCATGCCCAGCACAGCGTTCATCGGGGTGCGGATCTCGTGGCTCATGGCCGCGAGGAACTGGCTCTTGCTGCGGGAAGCGGCGTCGGCTTCGTGCAAGGCGCGTTGCATCTCGGTCACGTCGATGCGGAAGCTGACGTGAAAGCCGTCGGCCGTGCGGCGGTCGGCCAGCCGCAACCAGCGGCCGTCCCGCAGCTGCACCAGCTGGTCGGAGCTGTCGCGGCGAAAGCGCTCCAGCCGGTCCTGGACCCAGGCCTCGACCGCCGCGCCGTCGGCTTCCATCGGCACCGCGCCGTGCTGTACCTGGGCACGCAGAATGTCCTCATAGCGCACGCCGACCCAGTTGGCATCGGGCATGATGGGGTGCAGGCTGCGGTACTGCTCGTTGCAAAACACCAGCCGCTCCTGGGGGTCGAACAACGCAAACGCCTCACCCAGCGCTTCGATCGCGGTGCGAAAGTTGCGCTCGCTCTCGAGCACGCGCCGCTGCGTCAGCGTCACCGTGGTCAGGTCGGTCACGGCCCCGATCAGCCAGGCGACCCCGTCGTCGTCGGACTCCAGGTCCGCCACCAGCCGCAACCAGCGGCGGCCACCGCCGGCGGGGTCGATCTCGATCACGGTGTCGACCGGGGGCTCGAGCGTCTGCAAGGACACGACGGCGGCGGGGATGGAGGGGTCGTTGCGGCCAAACGCGAAGTAACCGGGCGCCTCGGGCGACTCGATCCGGTCGAGCGCGTCAATGCCGTAGAGGGCCAGGCATTCGGCCGACAGGTACAACGCCCCGGTGCGCTCGTCGCGGAACCAGCCCCCGACCCCGGCCAGACGCCCGGTGCGTGCCAGCATGCGCCGGCTGGCCGCCAGGGCTTTTTCGGCCCGCTTGTAGCCGGTGATGTCGGTGCGGATGGAGGTGTAGCGCTCGACCAGGCCATCGGCCCCCAGCTGGGGCGCGATGAGGCTGTCCACCCAGTAAAGGGTGCCGTCCTTGGCGCGGTTGCAGACTTCACCGTGCCAGGGCCGTCCCTGGCTGACGGTGTGCCACATCTCCTCCCAGAATTCGGGCGGCTGGGTGCCCGAATTGACGATGCGGTGGTTCTGCCCCAGCAACTCGCCCGCGCTGTAACCGCTGACCGCCTCGAAGCGTGGGTTGACGTGCAGGATGGTGCCCTGGCGGTCGGCCACCGAGACGATGGCGTGGATGTCCAGCGTGTCGCTCAAGGCCTGCAATTCGCGCACCGACTGGCGCGAACGCTCGATCTCACGCCGGTAGTCGTCGACGTCGGTCAGGTGCAATCCCAGGACACCGCCGTCGAGGGCATGGACCTCGGGCCGGAACCAGCGGGCACCGCCATGCGGCAGTCCGACGCAAACGTCGGTGACCGCGCCCGCCGGGCCGGCCAGGTGGGCCAGGAGGGCAAGCCAGTCGCCCGGCAGCGCCGGCGATGACCCATGCAAGGGCAGTGCGGCTTCCAGCCGCTGCCCCACCAGAGGGCCCGTGGCGCCCCAGTGCCGTTCGGCGGGGGCGTTGGCCATCAGCACGACGCCGGTGGCATCCACCGCCAGCATCGGCTGGCGGCCCTGCCGGGCCAGTTCGCCCCAGGCAGCGAACAGCCCGGCCGACGACAGGGCAGACGGGGAAACGGTCATGGTGTCACGGGCGGGCCACCTCGGCCAACGCACCGGCCAAGCCCTCGACCGACAGCGGCTTGACCAGGAAACCATCTGCGCCGGCCGCCAGGAAATGCTGGCGCGTGGACTCGCCACTTTCGCCCGACACCATGATCACCGGCAATCGCCGGCCTGGCAGGTCGCGCGCGCGGATGGCGGAGAGCGCGCCGTAGCCGTCGAGCTCGGGCATCTGGATGTCGAGCAGCACCACGTCAAAGGTCTGACGGTCCAGGGCCGCCAGGGCTTTGACGCCGTCCGTGACCATGGCGCCGCCGTGCCCCAGATCGCGCAACAATCGGGCCGCCACACGCAGGTTGAGGGGGTCGTCATCGGCCACCAGCACGCGCAACCCAGGAGTAGAACTGCTCATTCCTGCATCATATCGGGGCGGCGCCATGGCGGGCGGCGCGCAGGGCATTGCCCTGGCTCAGGCGGCGAGTTCCGGGTCGTCCTCGGCGCCCCCGGCCACCGCTCGCGGCACCACGCGCCGCACCACGTCGGCCGCGAAACCCCGCGCCACCAGGAACCGCACCTGGCGGGCCCGCCCGGCCAGGTCGGTAGCCGGGGCACCGAACTTGCGCTGCCACAGGGCCTGGGCGCGCTCGAGTTCGGTGTCTTGCAGGCGCGCCACCGCTTCGGCCACCACCTCGGTGGCCAGCCCCTTGGTCTGCAACTCGGCCCGCACCCGCGCAGCCCCCACCCGTTCGGCGCGCCGGTGCAATACGCTGTCGGCCACCCGCGCCTCGTCGATGAAGCCCCTGGCCTGCAGCGCGTCGAGCGCCTCGGCCAGGGCGGCGGGGTCGTCGGCATGGGCCTGCAGCTTGCGCTCCAGCTCGGCGCGCGAATGCTCCCGCTGGGCCAGCAGCCGCAGGGCCCGGGCCTTCAGCGACGGGCCCGGCCGGGCCGACCGGGCTGCGTCGTCGCCGCTGCGCTGCCAGCTCACAGGGCGTCGGCGTCTTCGAGTTCGTCGTCGCTGCGCCCGGCCGGTGCGCCGCCCTCAAAGGCGGGCAGGGCCGGCACGCTCAACGCGGCGCGGATCTTGTTTTCGATCTCGTGGGCCAGCTGCGCGTTCTCACGCAGGAATTCGCGCGCGTTCTCGCGGCCCTGGCCGATCTTTTCGCCCCCGTAGGCGTACCAGGCGCCCGACTTCTCGATCACCTTGTGGTTGACGCCCAGGTCGATGATCTCGCCCTCGCGGCTGATGCCCTCGCCGTAGAGGATGTCGAACTCGGCGGTCTTGAACGGCGGCGCCACCTTGTTCTTCACCACCTTGACCTTGGTTTCGGAGCCGACCACCTCTTCGCCCTTCTTGATGGAGCCGGTACGGCGGATGTCGATGCGCACCGAGGCGTAGAACTTGAGCGCGTTACCACCCGTGGTGGTTTCGGGGCTGCCAAACATCACACCGATCTTCATGCGGATCTGGTTGATGAAGATGACCATGCAGTTGGTCTTCTTGATGGTGGCAGTGAGCTTGCGCAGGGCCTGGCTCATCAGGCGGGCCTGCAGGCCGGGCAGGCTGTCGCCCATGTCGCCTTCGATCTCGGCCTTGGGCGTGAGCGCCGCCACCGAGTCCACCACGATCAGGTCCACCGCGCCCGAACGCACCAGGCTGTCCACGATCTCCAGCGCCTGCTCGCCGGTGTCGGGCTGGGAGATCAGCATGTCCTGCAGGTTCACGCCCAGCTTCTGGGCGTACTGCACGTCCAGGGCGTGTTCGGCGTCCACAAAAGCGCAGGTGCCGCCGAGCTTCTGCATCTGGGCAATCACCTGCAGCGTCAGCGTGGTCTTGCCCGACGACTCCGGGCCGTAGATTTCCACCACCCGGCCGCGCGGCAGGCCGCCCACACCCAGGGCGACGTCCAGGCCCAGCGAGCCGGTGGAGACGACCTGGATGTCCTCGATGGCCTCACCCTCGCCCAGGCGCATGATGGTGCCCTTGCCAAACTGCTTTTCGATCTGGGCCAGGGCGGCCTGCAGGGCCTTGGCTTTTTCGCTGTCCTGGGGTTTTGCTGCGGTTGCGTTCATGAAAAACTCCTTTGAAAACATGGGGTTGAAGCACCAGCCTCCCTGGCTTCAACGACTCGGCGTCGGTGCTTGGATGGCAGTGTAGCTCGACATAAAGAACAAAAAACTGTATTTTTAGTCAGTTTGTATTACCATTTAGTCGTGCCCCAAAACCCCACTCCTCCCCCCGTGGACGACCGCTGGCGCCTGACCCACCTGGGGCGTCTGATGGGCCACGCGCTGCGCCGCTTCGACGACCGCGTGCTGACCTTGATGGCTCGCTCGGCCGAGGCGCCGCTGGCGCTGTCGAACCTGGCCGGCCGCGACCAGGTGGGGGCCGCCATCGTGCACATCACCCGCCACCTCGACCTGGCGGGCTCGCGGCTGACGGTGCTGGCCGAGCGCGCCGGCATGAGCAAGCAGGCCATGGGCGACCTGGTGGACCAGTGCGAAGCCTGGGGCCTGGTGCAGCGCCACCCCGACCCGCTGGACGCACGCGCCAAGCGCATCGTCTTCACCCCAGCGGGCCTGGACTGGCTGTACGCCTTCCAGCGGGCGGTGGCGCAGGCCGAATCGGAATTCCACGAGCAGGTGGGCGACGCGGTGGCCACCGTGGTCGCGCTGGGCCTGGAAGCCTACGCCGACGGCGACGGCACCCCCTGAACCCCCACCGCGCCGGGCAGCAAGGCGGCGGCCGCCTACAATCTTCCAAACAACGAGGAGGCATGCGATGCGCATACTCATCGCAGAAGACGACCAAGTGCTGGCCGATGGCCTGTTGCGCACCCTGCGCGCCGCCGGCGCGGCCGTGGACCACGTGGCCAGCGGGGCCGAAGCCGATGCCGCGCTCATGACCAACAACGAGTTCGACCTGCTGATCCTCGACCTCGGGCTGCCACGCATGCACGGGCTGGAGGTGCTCAAGCGGCTGCGCTCGCGCGGCGCCAAGTTGCCGGTGCTGATCCTGACGGCGGCCGACAGCGTGGACGACCGCGTCAAGGGCCTGGACCTGGGCGCCGACGACTACATGGCCAAACCGTTCGCCCTGCAGGAGTTGGAGGCCCGGGTGCGCGCCCTGGTGCGGCGCGGCAACGGCGCGGCCAGCAGCCAGATCAAGCACGGCCCGCTGGTGTATGACCAGGCCGGCCGAGTGGCCACCATCGACGGCAAGATGGTCGAGCTCTCGGCACGCGAGCTGGGCCTGCTGGAAGTGCTGCTGCAACGCGCCGGCCGCCTGGTCAGCAAGGACCAGCTGGTGGAGCGCCTGTGCGAATGGGGCGAAGAGGTGAGCAACAACGCCATCGAGGTCTACATCCACCGCCTGCGCAAGAAGATCGAGAAGGGCCCGATCCGCATCGCCACCGTGCGAGGACTGGGGTATTGCCTTGAAAAAATCCCCGGCTGAGGCGTCGCCGCTGGACCCCCAGCCCGACACCCCCGCCACCCCACCGCTGACCTTCGGCCTGTTCCAGCGCGAGCAGCGCAGCCTGTTCGGCGAGATCCTGGACTGGATGCTCACGCCGCTGCTGCTGCTGTGGCCGCTGTCGCTGGTGCTGACCTGGTTCGTGGCCCAGGGGATTGCCAGCAAGCCGTACGACCGCGCACTCGAGTTCAGCCTTCAGGCACTGACGCAATTCGTCGTCGTGCGCGACGGACAGGCCCAGTTCAACCTGACGGCCCAGGCGCGCGACCTGCTGCGCGCCGACGACACCGACCTCGTGTTCTACCAGGTGCGCGACGGCGACGGCCGCCTGGTCAGCGGCGACCCCGACTTCCCCACCCCCAACGCCGAGCTGCGCGCCCTGCCGGGCGAGGTGTACCTGCGCGACGACATCGTGCGCGACGAGGACGTGCGGGTGGCCTACACCTGGGTGGCACGCGGCCTGGACCGGGAACACCTGGTGCTGATGCAAGTAGCCGAGACACGCGGCAAGCGCTCCAAACTCGCTACCGAGATCATCAAGGGGGTGATGGTGCCGCAGTTCATCATCCTGCCGCTGGCGGTGTTGCTGGTGTGGCTGGCGCTGGTGCGCGGCATCCGCCCGCTGAGCGACCTGGAGCAGCGCATCCGGGCCCGCAAGCCCGACGACCTGAGCCCGATCGACAACGAGCACGTGCCGCAGGAGGTGGCACCGCTGGTGTCGTCGATCAACGACCTGCTGGAGCGCTTGAAAAACTCGGTCAGCAACCAGAAGCGCTTTCTGGCCGACGCCGCACACCAGCTCAAGACCCCGCTGGCCGGGCTGCGCATGCAGGCCGAAATGGCGCAGAACGCCTCTGGCGACGACATCCACCGCTCGCTGCAGCAGATTGCGAAATCGAGCGTGCGCGCCACCCACACGGTCAACCAGCTGCTGGCGCTGGCGCGAGCGGAAACCACCGGGCGTTCGCTGCCCACGGTGCCGGTGGACCTGGCGGTGTTGGTGCGCGAGGCGGTGGAAGACTCGGTGCCGCGGGCCATGGACAAGCGCATCGACCTGGGCTACGAGGGCCCCGACGAGGTGCCACGCAGCTGCCTCATGCCTGGCAACCCCACGCTGCTGAGCGAGCTGGTGCGCAACCTGGTGGACAACGCGATCAACTACACACCCAGCGGTGGCGTGGTCACGGCCCGGGTGCTGGTGGACCCGTTCAGCGGCGCGCAGGTACTGCAGGTGGAAGACAACGGCCCCGGCATCCCGGTGCACGAACGTGGGCTGGTGCTGGAGCCGTTCTACCGTGCGCTGGGCACCAACGTGGACGGCTCCGGCCTGGGACTGGCGATCGTCAACGAGATCGCCCAGCAACACGGCGCCACGCTCGAGATGGAGGACACCCACCCCGGCCGGACGGTGGGCCGGGGCTTGCGGGTGTCGGTGCGCTTTGGCGCCGCGGCCGATCAGGCCGAGACGGGCTTGTAAACGTTGAGCTGCAGTTTTTCGCGCTCGACCACGCGGGCCACGGCCGGCAGCGCCGCAAAAGCCTGGGCCAGAGCCCAAGTCGCGGGCAGGGTGGTCGGGTCGATGCCGGCAAAGCCACCCCAGCGCAGGAAGGTGAGCGCGTAGGCGTCGAGCACGCCGGGGTTCGCACCGGTCAGCCAGGGGGTGGTTTTCTTGGCCACCATGGCCTCGATGTCGCCCAGCAGTTCGCGGTACTTGCCCACGGCAAAGGCCTTGACGGCCGCCTGCGCCTCGGCGTTGTCGGTGAACTTCTGCGGCATGAAGACGTGGGTGAACGTGGGGTGTACCGTGTTGTTCATCCAGACAAAGGTCTCGAGCACGCGGGTGCGCTCCAGCCCGGCCTTGGGCAGCAGGTTGACCTCGGGCAGGCGCTGGTCGAGGTGCAGCACGATGGCCACGATCTGGGTAATGACGTCACTGCCGTCCACCAGCACCGGCACCTGACCGCGTGGGTTCATGGCCAGGTATTCGGCGCTTTGCTGCTCGCCCTTGTGCAGTTTGACCATGACGGGCTCGAACGCCGCGCCGGCCAGCTCCAGCAGGGCATGGGGCACAAAGGAACAGGCACCAGGGGCGTAGTAGAGCTTCAGGCTCATGTGGGGGTCTCCGTGAGGTTATGGATCAAAACGTAATGATAGGGGTTTGCGACGTCAATCCTGGGACGCGGGGTCGCCACTGCCGGTCTGGCGCCTGCGGCTGCCCACCTTTTTGGGGGCGTGGTCTGGGGGCAGGTGGTTGCCAGCCGACAGCACCGACTGCCCGGTTTGCGCCTCCAGTTGCCGCCGCGCCTGCTGGGCAATGCGCCCACCGGTGACGGCCGCCTGCCTGTTCTGCTTCAAGCCGGTGGCCTGCTGGCTCTCGGCCACCTGGCGGGTGGACAGCTCGGCCAGGGCGGTGAAGATCAGCTCGGCTTCCGTCATGTGGTCGCGCAGGTTCTGTGTCTTCAGGCCTTTCATGGCCTTGTGCTCCTGCACACTCACGCCCGACCACTCCTGGTGGATGATGTTGGTGAGGATGGCGAACTCCTGGCCTTCCTTGATGTCGTGCTCGCGCCAGTAGTCGGTCAGCTTGTTGCGCGTTTCCTGCCCCATCATGCGCTGCTGGATCCACTTGTCGCTGCGGCCGTGTTGCTGCCAGGTCTGGCGGGCACGGTTCAGCGACAAGGCCGGGTCGGCCATTTCCTGCATGCGCTCGTGGCCCACTTTGGCCAGCCAGCGCTTGATGGGTTCGGCCTTGGGGCTGGGGATGGACTGGACCAGGCGCAGCAAGGTTTCGGCGGTGGCGACGTCGGTGAGGTAGTGCTTGCCATCGGCAGCTGGCAATTTCAGTCGGTGACAGTTTGTCACCGACTCGCTGCCCTCCTTGTCGAGCCGGCGTTTGAGCTGGTTCCAGTACTTTCGGGCGGTTTGGTAGTCAGGCTGCTGGGTCAACACCTGCACCACGTCAATGACCGAGAACCACCAGGTTTCGGTGTCCTCGTCGTAGACGCGGCGGATGTGCTGCCCGTCGAAACTGGCGGGGGAGATGCTCATGTCTGTGTTCCTCTCACAGGGGCCACGGAATCAGAAAGGAGCCGCCCGGCCCGTCGTCACGGCTCCCGGTCGGGTCAACCGGCCGTCTTGCGCGCGGCCTTCTTGGCGGGGGCTTTCTTCGCCGCGGTCTTGGTCGGGGCTTTGGCGGCCGCCGTCTTGCGCGGCGGGTATTTGCTCTCGCGCGGCTCGAACTCGAACGCCACCTTGCCGGCCCCCGGGTCCCAGGCCAGGAAGGCCTTGAAGGCGCGGCGGGTCTTGTTGGAGACGAATTTGTCCAGAAGGTCGGTCTTGCCGGTGCTCAGCAGCTTGCGCATCTGCTCGGGCGCGATCTCCTGCTGCAGGATGGTGGTGCCGCTCTTGAAGTCGCAGCTGGGCGTGGGTTGCGCCGCCGTGGGCACGGCCTTGCTGCAGACATAGTTGCTGCCGTGCACGTGCACCGGGCTGCCGCACTTGGGGCAAGGGCCCAGCGCCTCGGCGGAGCTGAAGTCGGCGAGCTCGCCCGTTTCTTCGTCGGCCTTGTCGTCGCCAAAGTCGAATTCCAGCTTCCAGTTCTTGTCCTCGTCGCTGAACTTGAGCGCCAGTTCGGCCACGAAGGGCCAGCCGGCCTTGGAGCGGAAGCCCTCCAGCGGGCCGATCCGGCGGTCGCGCAAAAACGCCTCGGCCTCGTCGATTTCAAACGTGCGGCCCCCGGGCGATTTGCCGAAGGAGAAGCCGCAGCCGTCGCTCCTGCCGTCGGCGCCGGTGCAGGCAAACCGGCGGTAGTTCTCTTTCACCACGCCACCGCAGTTCGGGCAGGGCGTGTGCAGGGTGGCGTAGTTGCCGGGCACGGTGTCGCGGTCGTATTCCTTGGCCTTTTTGACGATGTGCTCCGTCATCTCGGCAATCTCGCGCATGAAGGCCTCGCGGCTCAGCTGGCCGCGCTCCATCAGCGAGAGCTTGTGCTCCCACTCGCCGGTCAGCTCGGGTTTGGAGAGTTCCTCCACCCCCAGGCCACGCAGCAGCGTCATCAGCTGGAAGGCCTTAGCGGTGGGAATGAGCTCGCGCCCTTCGCGCAGCATGTACTTTTCGGTCAGCAGGCCCTCGATGATGGCCGCGCGCGTGGCCGGTGTGCCCAGGCCCTTTTCCTGCATGGCGCTGCGCAGCTCTTCGTCGTCCACCATCTTGCCGGCGCCTTCCATGGCGGCCAGCAGCGTGGCTTCGGTGTAGCGCGCGGGCGGGCGGGTCTTGAGGGCCTTGACCAGCGCGTCGTCGGTGTGCACGGTTTCGCCCGGCTGCACGGCCACCAAGTTCTGGCCCTTGTCGCCGTCCTTGGCACCCTCCACGTCCTCGGCCGCTTCCTTGCCGTACACCGCCATCCAGCCGGGTTTGACGAGGACCTTGCCTTCGGTCTTGAAATGGTGAGTGGCGCCGGGCACCGCCACTTGGGTGATGCGGGTGGTCACCATGAATTCGGCCGGCGGGTAAAACACCGCGATGAAGCGCCGCACCACCAGGTCGTAGAGCTTCTGCTCGGCCTCGCTCAGCCCGCTGGGCGCCTGCAGCGTGGGGATGATGGCGAAGTGGTCACTCACTTTACTGTTGTCGAACACCCGCTTGGTGGGCTTGATGTAGCCGTTGTTCAGTGCCACCAGCGCGTGCGGCGCCAGGTGGTTGAGCGGGCTGTCAGCCAGCATCTCGAAGGTCTGCTTGACGGTGCCCAGGTAATCCTCGGGCAGGGCGCGGCTGTCGGTTCGCGGGTAGGTCAGGGCCTTGTGCTTTTCGTACAGGCTCTGGGCCAGCGCGAGCGTGGTCTTGGCACTGAAGCCGAAGCGGCCGTTGGCCTCGCGCTGCAGGCTGGTCAGGTCGTACAGCAGGCCGCTGGCCTGGGTGGTGGGCTTGGACTCTTCGGTGACGGTGGCGGGCTGGCCGCGCACCGCCTGGGCGATGGCCTGCGCGTCGCGCTCGGTCCACAGGCGGTCGGCCTTGAGTTCGGCGTCGGCGCCGTCTTCGATCTGTTTGGCGGTGGGCTTCCTGAACGCCGGGTCGAACCACTTGCCCGGATACTGCCCGGCCTGGGCGCCGAAGGTGGCGTGGATTTCCCAATAGTCGCGGCTGCGGAAGGCGCGGATCTTTTCCTCGCGCTCCACCACCACCGCCAGCGTGGGTGTCTGCACCCGGCCCACGGTGGTGAGGAAGAAACCGCCGTCGCGGCTGTTGAAGGCCGTCATGGCGCGGGTGCCGTTGATGCCCACCAGCCAGTCGGCCTCGGAGCGGCTGCGCGCGGCGTCGGCCAGCGGGCGCATCTGCTCGTCGCTGCGCAGCTGCGCAAACCCGTCGCGGATGGCCTGCGGCGTCATCGACTGCAGCCACAGCCGCTGCACAGGCTTGTTCAGCGGCTTGGCCCCGCCCGCGTACTGCTCGATCAGGCGGAAGATCAGCTCCCCCTCGCGCCCGGCGTCGCAGGCGTTCACCAGCGCGCCCACGTCCTTGCGCTTGGCCTGCTTCACCACGGCGCTCAGCCGCGACTTGGTCTTGTCGATCGGTTTGAGGTCGAAGTGCGGCGGGATGACGGGCAGGTGGGCAAAGCTCCACTTGCCGCGTTTCACGTCATAGGCCTCGGGCGCAGCGATTTCCACCAGGTGGCCCACGGCAGAGGTGACCACGTACTGGTCGTTTTCAAAATGGTCCTCGTGTTTTTCGAACTTGCCCGATACGGGCGTGAGCGCCCGCACAATGTCCTGGGCCACGGACGGCTTTTCAGCGATCACCAATGTCTTCGTCATGTCTGTCGTATTCGTCTCTACAATCCACTCCCATGCGCGCGCACGCGCACTGGTGCGCACACGTGCGCGCACAGGCATGAAATAACGTTACCAAATTTCCGCACGTGCCCGCACAACCTTGTCCCACCCGTCTCTCCCCCCCTGCACACCAGGTGGGTCGGCGCCTGCAGGTCCGACGTTCGGGCGTGCACGGCAAAGGGGTGTTCGCCCTGCGCCCATTGAGCGCCGGTGAACGCCTGATCGAGTACACCGGCGAAGTGATCACCTGGGACGAAGCCT
>Ga0208242_100247_pt1 | contig 56675 bp, 54 predicted proteins | sample SubbioAug_CSW13A_FD_184825 | JGI IMG/M metagenome (GOLD analysis project Ga0208242, IMG submission 184825) | Serpentinite rock and fluid subsurface biosphere microbial communities from McLaughlin Reserve, California, USA - CR12Aug_CSW13A (SPAdes) | ecosystem: Environmental > Terrestrial > Deep...
GCGCCGATGCAGCCCAGCCTGATCCCGCTCGAGGCCGAGCCGGTGGCCGTGGCCCCGGTGGCGCCGCAGGCCGAGCCGGCACCGGAGCATCCGGCCGCGCCAGACTGGACGCTGGCCGAGCCCGGCGAGCCGGACGCGGACGCGCCCGGGAAGAACGGCTGAGCCGAAAAGACCGGAATGGGACAAAGGCGCCGCGAGGCGCCTTTGTTTTTTCGCGGTCGCGCCCCCTGCCCCGCTGGCCCGCCGCTCGCCGGGCAGCAACGGCCCGCGAGCGGCTAGCCCGGCAGCGCCGACGCCGGATCGCAGACACCATGCTGCCCGGCCAGTCGCGCCAATGCGATGGCGTCGCGGATGCCAAGCTTTTCGTACAGGCGGTACTTGTGCGTGGCCACCGTCTTGCCGCTCAGGCTCAGGCGCCGGCCAATCTCTTCCATGCGCAGGCCCTGGCACAGCAGGCGCGCCACCTGCAGCTCGCGCGGCGAAAGCTGGTCGAAAGGCGACGTCTGCCCGCCGAAGCCGTCGAAGGCCATGCGCTGGGCCACGTCGGTGGCCAGGTAGCGGCGGCCGCGGAAGACGTCGCGCACCGCGCGCAGCAGCTCCTGCGGATCGCAGCCCTTGCCCAGGTAGCCCGAAGCCCCCGCCTCGATCAGGCGGCGCGGCATCGGCCCGTCCTCCTGGATCGAGACGATGACAACGCGCACGCCGAGGTCGGAGCGCACCAGGCGCTCGGTGACATCCAGCCCGCTGATGCCCGGCAGGTGCAGGTCGCAAAGCACCACGTCGGGCCGCAGCTTGCGGATGCGCGCCAGCGCTTCCTCGCCAGTGGCGGCCTCGCCGACGATCTCGACCTCGCCGCCCTGCTCGAGGATCAGCCGGTAGCCGGTGCGCACCAGCGCATGGTCGTCGATGATGAAGACTCGGATCACGTGCGGTCCCTCCCCGGACTCGTGGACAACGCTAGGCCAGGCATCGGGCCGCGGCAATGGCAAGACTCCCTTATGCCGTTAAGTGATTTCCTACGCCACGCAAGCATCGGCAACGCGGTTATCCAGAGCGGACAAACTCGCGGGCCGATGTGAACCAGGGGCAGCGGCGCCGGAGAATTCCTACCCACCCCGCCGCCAAGCACCGACGCCCCGGACGCGCCGGCCCAGCCATGCTCGAACATCCCGCCACCCTCGGAGCCGGCATGCCGCCCCGCCCCGGACCGCTCCAGCGCCTCGGCCTGCTCCTGCTGTCGCTGGCGCTTCCGGCCTTGGTGCTCGGCGTCACCGCCGCCTGCCTGTTCGCCCTCACCTCGATGGGCAACCACGACCGCACCCTGGTGTGGGTGCAGGGCACGCCGCAACAGCTGCTCGCACTCGATCGGTCCGTCACCGGGCACCCGGTGTTCCGCCATGGTCGCGTCGAAGCCGGCGCTTTCGAGCGCCACCGCCCGCGCAGCTGCGCGCCCCGGATGGTTTCGGCCAGCTTCTCGCGCCTGCACGACTACGAACTGCTGGTCGCCAAGGCCACGCTCGACGCGCTCGTGCGCGACTCGGGCGCCACGCCCTGCCGCGCGCACGCCTTCGTCTTCAACGACCTGCCCAACCCGCTGGCGCCCGGGGAGTGGAGCGACTCGCTGGCGATGGTGTTGCTGATGCTGCTGCTGCCCAGCGGCACGGTGCTGGTGGCGTGGTGGTCGTGCAGCGCGCAGCACGGCCTGCCGCCCCTGGCGGGCAGCGACCGCACTGCCCTCTCCACGCTCGCGCTGGCCCTGGCCGTCGCCGCGCTGGGCCTGGGCTGGGTGGCCTTGCTCGAGGCGCTGTGGCCGCTGCTGACCGGCGAGCCGGCACACGCGCTGCGCCTGCCCTCGTTTTCGCCCGGCATGCTGCTGGTCGCGGCCGTGTACGCGCCGTTCCTCGAGGAAGTGGCTTTCCGCGGCTGGCTGCTGCCCATCGCCGGCCGCGCCGTCGGCGCCGTGCCGGCGGCCGGGCTGTCCGCCCTCGCCTACGCCGCGGTGCACCTGCCGGGCGGCGCGGCGGGCGCGCTGGCCGCGCTGGGCCTGGGCGCACTGCTGGCGGCCTTGTTCCTGCACACGCGGTCGGTGTGGGCCTGCGTACTGGCGCACGGCGGCTTCAATGCGGTGGCGCTGGCCCTGCGTCCTGCCGGGCTGGCCTGAGCTCAGGCCAGCAGAAGCTTCAGCCCCGCCACCACCAGCACCGCCGCCAGCAGGCGGCGAATGGCCACGCCCGGCAGGCGCCGGCTGCCGAGCCATGAGCCCAGCAGGCCGCCCCCCACCACCGCCAGCACGAACCACGCAAAGGCCGGGGGCAATGCCGCCAGCCCCCCGCCGCCCCAGGCCAGGCCCAGCAGGCCCGCGATGGAATTGAGCAGGATGAAGGGCGCCGACACCGCCGCCGCCGAAGGTGCCCGGGCCCAGCCCGAGAGCACCAGCAGCGGCGTCAGGAAGATGCCGCCGCCGGTGCCGGTGAGACCCGCGAGCAGGCCGAGCAGCGCGCCCACGACCAGCGCCAGCGCGGTGGACGGCGGGCGCGACGCCCGTTCGGCCGGCTTGCGCAGCAGCAGCTGCAGCGCCGAAAGCAGCAGCACCCCGCCGACCAGTGCCTGGAACAGCCGCAGCGGGACATCCAGCGAACCACCCCAGGCCGCCATTGGCACCGCCGCCAGCGCGAACGGCCAGAACAGGCGCCAGCTGAAATGCCCGGCGCGCCAGAACTGCCAGCTCGCGATGCTGGCCACCACCACGTTCAGGGCCAGCGCCAGCGGCCGGATCTCGTCCGGCGCCAACCCGGCCAGCGTCATCACCGCGATATAGCCCGACGCCCCGGCGTGGCCGACGCTGGAATACAGCAGCGCGACGAGGGCCAGCGCGAGCAGCAGCCAGGTGAACAGCGGGGCGTCCAGCTCAGCCCTCCGGCGCGCGGTTTCGCCACACGAAGCAGCGGTTGATGAGGTAGAAGCTGGCCGTGTAGGCCACCATCGCTGCGATCTGGGCGAACTCAGGGCGCAGGCCCAGCACCGCGTGCGCCACGTGCAGCACGGCCACGTTGAGGCTATAGGCCACCGCGAAGCCCGCCAAAAAGCGCGCCAGCGCCCCGCCCGAATGCCGGCTGCCGCGGAACACGAAGGCCAGGTTGAGCGCATACGCCACGGCCAACCCCACCACGTAGCTGGCCGCATTGGCCGCGAACACGCCCAGGCCGAAACCATGCAGCGCCAGCAGGAAGGCCGAATAGCCGGCCAGCGTATTGACCACGCCCGAGACCAGGTAGCGCGCGAACTCAGCCTTCATCGGGTTCCCGGGCAGCGACGCCGCGTACTGCGGCGGTTGGCGGAAGAGGTGGGATTCGAACCCACGGAAGGTTTGACCCTTCGCCGGTTTTCAAGAGCGAAACCCTCCAACAATCAACAACATAAGCCAACCCCCTACATCAGGCGGAACAAGGCTTTCCGTAATATCCAGCACCGCCCGTTATTGTGGGCTAAGTTCGGCGTTGTCCCAAAATTGTCCCAAACTGCGATGAGGTGTGCTCGATGGATACGAACTTGGACTGCCCCTACTGTGGCCGAGCAGTGACGATTTCACAGGAGCGGCGGTCTATGCACATGCAATCAATGGATATTCCAAATCGGGAGGGGAATCTCCGATTCGCCGTTGAATTTCAGATCTGTCCCAACAAGGACTGCAGGCGGCCCACATTGGATTTCACCCTTTACAGAGCGCAAATGCCTGGAATCCGAAGTGGAAGCACGATGCTGAAGAGAAGACTGCTTCCCGACGGCGCGCATAAGATTCTCCCAGAATACGTACCAACTGCAATTCGCCAAGACTACGAAGAGGCATGCCGAATTCGGGAACTGAGCCCGAAGGCATCTGCAACCCTTTCAAGGCGCTGCCTGCAAGGCGCCATCAGAGACTTCTGGAATGTCAGACCTGGACGCCTTGTAGATGAAATCTCTCAGATCGAAGAGCGAGTTAGCGCGGAAGTCTGGGAAGCTATCCAGGCAGTGAGAAAGATCGGCAACATTGGCGCGCACATGGAGAGCGACATCAACGTGATCGTGGACGTTGATCCGGGCGAGGCAGAGCTGCTGACGGCATTGGTTGAGAACTTGATCGAAGACTGGTACGTCACTCGAGCTGAACGACAGGCTCGCATGAATGCTGTGAAAGATGCTGCAGCGACAAAGGAGGCCGCTCGCAAGGGCGAGTCGGTTAGGCCAGAGGCCAACGACAGTTAGCCTTACTGGCTGAACTCCCTCTGCGCCTCGCGGTTGGCGCGGGCGCTATCCATGCGGAGCCGGTCCAGCGCGCGGCGGCTTGTGCCACTCTGGGTCACGAAGGTGTCGCCGCCGCGCGAGTCGCGGCCCATGAGATCCGCGGCCTGGTCGACGGAGACGACGGCGTCTCAGGCGTTTGGCACCACTCACTAAGGGCCCTCCTCGCAAACAAGCAGGGCACGCCAGAAAGCACGGCGCGGGCGCCGCCGAAGGAGCTCCCGAACAGTTCCGACAGCAATTAGGACTATGCCGCCTGAGTCAGGGGGGCGAGCTCGCCGAACTACCCCTCGGTGACCTTCCGGCCGATGTTCCCCAGCGCCATCGAGAGCAGGTGGTCCTACAGACGATCGATCGCGCCTTTGCCGTTCTTTACGAGGCCCACGGAGGAGCCGGCGGCGGGGCGCTCCAGAGTGGCATCTCGGAGGCCCTGGCTGCGCGGAAAAGCACGAGTTGGGCACGGCTCACACCCCTTATCACACTTGGGGCACTCGCCTTAACTCCGATCAGGAAACTCGATACTGATCTGCGGCGGCTCCGGCGGAAGCTGCAAATCGCTCAACCCGATGACTTCGATCCCATTCGACCGAGCAACGGCCGCGAACTTTCCGTCGTCGGAATAGATCGTCGTGACTCCGTGGACCTTCGCAATCGCGATGATCTGCCGGTCGAACTTTAGCTTTGCCTTGGTCTCATCGCCGCGCTTCGCCTTCCGCGCCCTACCAGCAGCGTCGAGGAGTTCAGCGCACTCGACTGCTGCCATTTCATCGAATGGTTCGATCTTGAATGCGTAGGTGCTGCTGATCGACGCCAGGATCGACGCACGCTGGTGGCCGGCCAGCACAAGCACTTCGGCAAGCACGGGTGTAGGTAAGATTACCTGCACTCGGGACTCGCTGAGATTCTTCAATAGGAATTCGATGCGCTCTTTGCACTTGGTGATCGGCTCGCCGTGTGCATCGTTGGGTGCTTCGACGTGTTCGAAGAGTACGTGAAGGAGCACCGTGGCGTCGAACAGAACCACTAGCCACGCTCCCCTTCATCCGAACGAAGCAAACGAATCACGTTTGGCGCGCCTGCTGGCGCGGCCCCCGCGACGGCACGCACGCGCTGCACCGCCTGCCCAATCGTCTCGTTCGTCAACACAACGAAGGCCGACGCCTTCAACGAGAGGAACTCCCACGCGCCGTGCTCGTTCCTTACAACCCGGCCTTGCCCGATGAGTCGAATTGGTTCGCCGAAAAGATGGGGCGCAAGCTGAATGGCAATTTCGCGACTGACTTCGAAGCTTGATATTTGTTGATCTGGCCCCTCGATCATTGCGTGCGCTGTGCTGTCCTTGCCTCCGATTCGGACCAGAATCCCGTCTTTACTTACCGGCTGGTTGAATGGTCCGATCTTGGTCGGCCGGAGCATGTCACGACCCGGAAAGAGTAGGACCTTTGCCCGGCCGCGACGAAGCTCGCCGCTAGCGTTGTCCTCTCGGAGCATCTTGTTCACGCGTTTGAAAGCCTGGGCAGGCGCGCCCTTACTGTCGGGCCACTGCGCCGACTGAATATTTTCTCGAACCTTTGGAACGGCTTCGTGCTGAACCCGCGAAACTACGACGGTACTGCCCTTGCGGAGGCCTTCGAAATGGACGCTCCCCTGCTCGCCGTAGAGCTCGGCGATCGCCGCCATGTACTCGGCCAGCCGGGCCATTGGTATGGTCCTCGGCGAGTACGCTCCAATCTTGAAGGTATAGGTCTCTTCGTTCATGACCTGAGCCCACATAGGGGGCTGGATTCTGACCCTAGTCTATCTCATAGACCTAGACGTGAATTTTGGCGCGCGCCGGCCATCTGGGAGGCCCGAGCGCGACGCCGAAAGCGGCAGCTGAACCCCGTCGGTGGCCTGCTGACGGCGTGATCGCGGCTCATGTGGAGCAGGTCAAGCGCGCGGCGGCTGGTGGGGTGCGGATCGCGAAAGCCCCTCGCGCCGGCCGCCACTAGATTTGGTGTGTCCAGAGGTTGGCACCGATGGCGATTGCGGCTACCAGGTACGGCAGCAGCTGGTCGGAGAACGCGCGCTCAAATAGCATTGCGCGCGGGATCGCGACGATGTGCGCCACGGCGTACCAGACGATTACTTTTCTCGGCAAAGGGATATCCGCGACGCCACTAGAGCCTGAAGGACTCGATTGGCGTCTCGGGGACCAAATTTGCCTTTCATCCAGTGCTAGGGACCGACCCTTGCGCGTGATCATTGGCATCCACCCTTGGTCCGCGCGCTTCATCTTGAGTTCTCGATCTCGGTCTTCTTTTGCCGTCTGCAAGTGCGTCTTATATTTGTCGTTCGCAGCGCGCCGGAGTGGCCCAAAGTCGTAGGTGAGCAGCTTCACCTCACGCCAGAAATTTGAGAAAGGACCCAGCCCGGAGAAGAGCCAGTAGCGGAACAAGAAGTATCCAAACATTACCCAGGCCACCCAAAGCAACGCATACGGGCGGTGAAATTTCAGCGGAAGGTTCGCCAAACTCCCGGAGCTATCGATTTGCCCGCCGGCAATCGCGTAGGCCATCAGAGCAAGCGACATGGTGAAAACTCCTCGACGCTGCCGCATCGCATCATCATCCAATGGCTTCGTGCTCGAAAGACGCCAGAACTTAAAGCCCAACTCTTCCTGCGTCATTCCTTCCTCCGATCACTTCGGCGCTGGTCACGAAATGTTACGACGATTCGCCACGATTCCACGACGGGCGGTGCATCAGTCCCAACCCCGCCTTACCGATGAGCCCCGCGGACGGGAACCTAGCGCTGTCCCACGCTGCGGGGGCAGCTTGGCTTTATTGCGGCTGGAGGCACTCTGGTTTCTGCCGTTGTCGCCACCGCGCACCCTCGGCCCATGAGGGGGTGACGGTGCCGGCCCACCTGGGCATCTCCAGTTCCCGGCCCCACTCGCCAACCTGGTAGGGACGGCCGGCCGAGATCGCCCCCCCTCGGGCACACGCCGCCGAACAGCGAGCCGAGGAAGGGGCTGCTGGAGCCGGCGACGTTTGGCTCCGCGCGCAATGCGCTCCTCAGCTGCTCCACAATGCGGCGGCGTAGATGCCAACTCTGCTGATCCTCTTCAATCCGGTCAGGCCAGGCGAAGTCGACCGACCTTAGCGGCGAATTCAACAGCCAGCAATCCTCCAAGGCAGTGCCGATAGCACCCAGGCACCAACCATGATTGCAGCGCCCGTGAAGCCGGTAGTGACCTGAATCCAGAACGGGATACGCATAAATCGGCTCTGCCTTTCGATGGCCGCGTTGAGCGCGGAATCAAACTTCCGGCCGGGTCTCCGATTCTCCGACAAAGCCCAGTCCATGAAGATGAGCGAGGCAACCTCACATGCGGCAAATAGCACAACTGAAAAGAGGATAAGGACTCCAGCGGTATTGAATGCCCAAGGGCATAGAACGGACTGGACGCTCGACCAGATAGCAAAGACCCCGCCATAGCCGACAGCGGTAATGAGTCGGGTGTAGTTCCTCAGGTTCTCGTGGCCTTTTCGATAGTTCTCCTGGCTGTGCGAGGACGCGACGCGATAGTTGTCGGACGCAATCTGTGCTTCGACGGCTTTGATCGTCTGTTCGATCTGGATGCTTGATCGGAGCTGGGCGCTGGCGAATTGGCCAAGCAGCACGCGGATCTGTTCAAACTGCCGCTGATCCATTTACTGATCTCCCCGGGCGCGTCGACCGGGGAATCCTATCCCGCCTCAGCGAGGGACTGCTACGAGAACTCCCTCTGTGCCTTGCGGTCGGCGCGGTCGCGGTCCATGCGGAGCCGGTCAAGCGCGCGGCGGCTCGTGGCGCCCTGGATCACGAAGGTGTCGCCGCCGCGGGCGCCGCGGCCCATCAGGGCGGCGGTCTGGGCTGCGGGGATGACGGTGCCGGCCGACTTGGGCAGCACCAGCTCCGGGCCCTCTTCGCCGACTAGGTAGGCGCGGCCGGCCGAGATCGGGCCGCCCTCGGCGCGCGCGCCCCCGAACAGAGAGCCGAGGAAGGCACCGAAGCCGCCACCGGCAGACCCGCCGCCGGTCGTACCGAAGTTCCCGAACAGCCCCTCGGCGATCTGCCGGCCGATGCTCTCCAGCGCCATCGTGAGCAGGTAGTCCTGCAGGCGGTCGATAGCGTCCTTGCCATTCTTGACCAGGTCGACAAAGAAGCTGGCCGTGGTCTCCCGCAGATCGTCCATCTGCCGGATGAGGGGGGCCTCCTCCTGGGCCCTCTTGAGCGCGGCCTCGGCCTCGATCTGGGCCTTGATCGCGTCGATGTCCCGGATCCGGGCCTGCTCGAGCAGGGCCAGGGAGGACGCCAGTTCTCCTTGGGTGAGTCCCGCCAGCTTGCCCAGCCTGATGAGCTCGTCCTCCCGTCGGATGTAGTCCAGCTGGACCTGGGCGAGCGGCCCCTCGAGCTCGGCGCGGAGGTTCTCCGTGGTACGCAGGAAGTCAGCGCTTGCCGCCTCAGCCTCCCGCTGGGCCTGGGCAGCCGCGCGGTCGGCGTCAGCCTGCGCTCGCGCCGCGGCGGCTTCACCCTGACGTACCGCGATGCTGGCCTGCGTGCGGCGCGCGGCGTCCTCTGCAAGCTTCTCCCAGGCATCGAAGTTGATCCCCGCGGGCTTGGGTGCATCACCGGCCGGCGCCGGCTGATCGCCGCGCAGCCTCGCCTGGTCCTCCATGAACTTCGCCAGCTCGATCGCCTCCACGCGGCGCTCCTTGAGCTGGGCCAGCTGCTCGCGCAGTTCGTCGCCCGTCGCGGCAAAGAGGCCGACCTGGCCCGGCCGGGAGGCTCGCTTCGCAAGCCGGGCCTCGATGCTGGCGATCTGCGCGTCGATCTCCTGCAGGTCCTGGAGGCCGGGCCCCTCGATCTGCCGCGCCAGCTCCTCGCCGACGAAGCGCGTGACGTTGCCGATCTCGGAGAGCAGCTTGGCGACGGCGATGGTGGCCTCGACGGCCCCGCCGATGATGGTGGCGAAGCCCTGCCTGAACTGGGGGTCGTTGAAGTCGGCGGCCAGCTTGTTGAGGGTGGGCAGGAGGTCGGCGGCGGTCGTGCGCCACACCCCGTTGAGCCCGATCTTCACCAGGTCGAGGGTGTCGTTGAACTCGGCCGCTGCGCGCGCGGTCTCGGTGCTGATCGTGTTGCCGAGCTCGTCGCTGAGTCGTTCGAAGCGCTCGAGCTGTTCGCTGCCACCATTGAGCAGGGGGATCAGGTCGGCGCCGGCCCGGCCGAAAAGCTTCATGGCCACGGCTGCCTTCTCGGGGCTGTCGGCCGTCGCCTGGAAAGCGTCGGCAATGCGCTTGAGCAGCTGATCCGGGGCCTGACGCTCGAGGTCGCTGAGCTCGATGCCCAGCGCCTTGAACAGCGCGACCTGGTCTTCCGCGCCCTTGCGCGCGTCCAGCTGGGCGCGGCCCAGGTTCACCATGGCCTTCTGCAGGGACTCCAGGCTGGTATCGGACTGGCTGGCGGCCACCTCAAGCCGGGAGAGGGCCTCGACGCTGAGGCCGGTGCGCTGGGCCATCTTGCCGAGCGCGTCCGCGGTGTCGATCGCGCTCTTGACCCCGGCGGCGACCGCAGCGCCCATCGCGGCGAAGGCCGCGCCGACGGCGACGCCCACGCGCTTGGCCTGGCGCTCGACGTCGCGCATTTGCTTCTGGGCGGTTTTCGAGGCCCGGTTCATGTCGGTCTCGAAGCTGCCGGTGAGGGCTGCGAGAGCAATGCTGATCTTCATGGCTACTCCAGGTGACGGTGCGCCATCCGGGGGCGCCTAAGCAACAGTGGCCAGCAGTACTTGCTGGCGGCTACTCGTGGTAGATGCGGTCGACCTCGGCCAGTCGATCGGCAAACGATCGGCAGACGTTTGGCAAGTCACCGGGTTCGAACTTGAACAGCGGAGAAGGCGGGAACTGGACGAGCTTCAGCGACCAGGGGTCCGGCAGCTGTGCTCGGAGGGCATCTGCTTCCCGCTTCACCGCGGCATCGAGTTCGGCGATCTCAGCTACCGCTTTCGCCAGCCGGCGAACGGCCTGCCGCCAGCGATCGCCCTGCATCCCTCGAACGATCTCGCGACTGGCATCGCGTTCGAGGATCCGAATCGTCTCACTGCTCTTGTCGAGCGCCGCGTTGATCTGCGCCAGGAGTTCACTGACCTCGCGGATCCGCTGCTTGACGGAGCCTCTTTCTGGCGAGCTGCTGCCGGTGAGGGGACTGGTGGCAGTCAGGAGGTCTGCAGGGTCGATGACGATCTCGCCGATTTCGGCCTGCGGATTCTGGCGGGAAGCTTTCTTGAGCTGCAGCTCACTCAGCTCCTCGGTCAGTTGGATCTTGCGCGCCTGGAGCCCATCGCGGGTCTGGACGGCGACTTCGAGCCGGGCAAGGGCGCTGGCTTGGCTATCGGTCTGGGTCATCGTGCGGCATTCCAGCGGGCGAGGGCGGCGGGGTGGCAGATCATCATCACGGCAGGCGGCTCGTCGGCCTGGCTAGAGGGGGGCCTGGGCGTGGACCGCGCTGCCAGCTTCTTCATCGCTGCCATGTTCGGGCTGCGTCGCTCCTTGAGCTTTTCGATCTCGGCGTCGAGCGCTTTCCAGCGTTCCGCGCGAAACCGGGCTTGTCTCTGGTTCATCGGCTGTTTCCTCTGGTGGTTCCGATCTAAGGGGTCAAGCCGATCGCCTGTGCCGATCAGCATTGCGGCGCTCCCGGCGTTCGACGTAGCTGAGCATTCGATTGCAGGCAGGCGAGCAGTGTTTTCGCTTGCCCTGCTTGGCCACGGAGATGAAGCGGCCGCAGCAGCCGCAAATCTTCGAATTGAGCAGCGACCTGGGCATCAGCGCTTCCCGCTTGATGCGTCGCTTCCCTGACGCGGAGGCGGCCGATGCGTGAGGGAGGGGTGCGCCGCGGGTCGCGCGCCGCCGGCCTTGAGCTGGTCCAACCAGGCCTGCACATCTCGGCGGTCGTACATCACACGGCCCATCATCCGGTAGAAGGGAGGCCCCTTGCCGGCCCGGCGCCAGCGTTCGACGGTCACGGCCGAAAGGCCGAGCTGAGCAGCGAGTTCGGAGCTGGTGATTCGAGCTTGGTCAGCCATGAGTGCGCTCGACAAGTGATAGGCGATGTACGCAGGTTGCTGCGCTTTCGGCATCTGCGGAACAGGTTTCGTGACAATCGGCGGTCTTTCGTGACACGGGGGCTGCGCGTTGATCGATGGTCGAGACTGGCTTCGCCTTTGTCCGCTCCGGCTCCCGCGCCCGGTAGGCTTTGGCCCTGCACGCATCGCTGCAGTAGCGCTTCGGCCTGCCCGTGCGAGGCTGGCGGGTCGGTGCGGAGCAGACACTGCACCGGCTTTCCGGGATCGGCACGATCAGCGCGTGGCCGCAGGCTGAGCAGCACTGCTGTGGCGCCCTGCGCCTCACCAGCCGCGTCCCCCATTTTCGCTAGGCTCGCGGCTGGGCTCGCCACGCTGCGAGCCTAGCGCCCGGGCAGCTCGCCGCGACTCAGCCACGCCCACGCCCATGAACGTAGCCCCATAGCGCCAGGCCCTTCCGGCTGGCGCCAGGGGACAGCGGCTGAGCGGAGTGCTGGTCATTTCGGCCGCTGATCCGGTCGCTTTCCGATGGACCCGAAGCGCCCGACGGGCTTCGAACTGACCACGCGGACCTTGGATCGAGCGGCCGGGGTCAGGCCGAGCTCGGCCAGGAGCGACTGCAGCCGCGTCACCTCGGGCATCGGCAACAGTTCACCGGCGCGCCGGAATCGCGCCAGAAGCACCGCCGCCAGTTCGACGATGGGGCGGTCGGCGAAAGTGAGCACGCCGGCCGGTGCGATGCGCTCGAGCTCGAGCCAGGTCGCGCGCTGGGGCGCTGCCAGATGCTCGGGCGGGTCTCCCAGGGCCCGCTGCTCGATGGGCTCGTCACCACGGGAGGCATTGAGGCGGCCGGGGTTGTTGTCGTAGCCGCCAGTGAGTGCGAGAAGCGCCGTAGGCTTGCGTGGACGTGCCATTGCGATACTCCTGGTCGATATCTCGGTGAATCTCGTCGGATCTGGGGCAAAACCGGCCAATCCCGCGAAAAATCGCCGAATCCGCCTCAATCCGGGGTTTTTCAGGTGGATAAAAAAGACTGGGCGCGCGTGCCGCTGGGCGAACGCTCTGGACTTTTGACCACCCCCCTGGGGGCTGTGAGCCCCCTCACGGCGCGATCTGCGCGCGCCGCGGGTCCTATTCGGTGGGGCGGTGACTCGTCCCTGCGCGCTCGACGTTCGGTCTGCGGAGGCATGCCGCCAGCGCTGGCGGGCGATGGAGCGTGCCAGCGAACCGGGAACGCGCCGAGCTCCGCGAGTGGCGATTCGTTGGTCACCTCTTCGGCTGGGCGACTCGCCGAGACTCGCTCCGGCTGCAGCCGCTTGGGTCTGCCCACGAACTGGACCAGCAGATCGAAGCTGGCGGCGGTGCCTTCAACCTTCCGGCAGTACCGGCCCGACGGCGCGGCGCTCATGCGTCAGGCCCCGCGGCCGCAGTGCGGCGGTCGGGCACGCCCAGGGCCGCGGCGATGTCGTCCATGTACCGGCGCGCGACGACCGGGTCACGGGGGCCAGGCGGCGCCGGCTCCGGGGCCTCGAGCTTCCGCGAGGGCTCGGGCAGCTTCTCGCCGGCCATCACCCGCTCGCGGGCCAGCTCGTAGGCATCGCGCACCATCCGGTCGCCCTGCTCGGCGTTGGCACGGCGGTGCGCGAAGGGGTCGAGCAGCGACCACACCAGGCGGGTGAACGGGTGGCGCTCGTCGCTGTCGCGGGTGATGTCCAGGCGCGTGGCAGCCAGCGACGGGATGCCGAGACACCTGGCGCGGAACAGCGGCAGCGGCGGCGGCCAGTCGTCGCCCGAGGTCAGGCAGGCGCTCAGGCCTCGGCCGATCTGCGCCGGCGTCAGGTCGGCGAGGCCGGCGGCCCAGGTCTGCCCGGCCAGCCCCTCGGGCGTGCGGCCGTAGGCAGACTCGAACCGGAAGCCGTACATGGCCAGCATGCGGGCCCAGAGCTCCTGCAGCGGGGTGCGGTCAGCGCTCATGGACGAGGGCTCCTCGGAAGGGGATCACGCCGGCCACGACCGGCGCTGGGCTGGCGGCCATCTCGGCCGCGGCGGCGTCGGCAAGGCTCAGTCCGGCGGCGCGGCTCTCGGCGGCGCGTGGGCCGTCGAGGTGTCGGCCGCGGGCCGTGGCGATGGCCCAGGCGAAGGGCTTGCGGATCCCGGCCTCGAGCGCCTCGTGCACCGTTGCGGCGAGGGTCTCCGGGGTGACGCCGGCGGCGAGGGCGGCGAGCAGGTCGGGATGGCTGGGGTTGGTCCCCGTGCACCCCGCATCGCGCATCAGCCGGCAAGCGAGCCCGGCGGGACTGGGTTCGCCCTGCGAGATCTCAGGGGCTCGCCCAGTAGCTTTTTGTTGGTGTCTGGAGTCTGGAGTCTGGCTAGGTTGACGATTCGTGCACGAACCGTTGGACGAATCGTGGGACGGTTCGTCGAACGGCGCGTGCTTGTTCCCTCGCTTGCGAGCCTCTCGTTCCTCGGCGATCCGCCGGTTCGTCTCGGCCTGGGCGTTCGCCTTGGCGATCTCCTCGCTCGCCCGCTTCTGGGTGTAGCCCTCGGGGGTCAGGGTGAAGAAGTCCTCGATCACGAAGTCGACGTTGTCGCGTTCGGCCTTGGTCACCGCCCGGCCGATCCGGTAGAGCGCGTCCTTGCTCTGCGGGAGTGGCCGCTCGTTGCCGTACAGCCAGTCGAGGAGCAAGTCATAGGCGCCCTGCTGGCCCTGGCTGAGGTGGCCGCAGGCCTTGGCGATGTCGCCGAGGTGGCGCTTGTAGAAGTTCACGCTAGCCCCCTGGAGCGCCGGCGATGGTCGACCAGGCGCGCGCTCATCCGAGGTTCCCGCCGGAGGTTTCGCGAAGCAGCGCCTCGCGGATCTTCAGGATGTGGCGCCTGACCCCGTCGAGCTCGAGCGCCAAGCGCTCGCAGCCGGCCGGCGTTGGACTCTGGCTGAGACCTATCATCTGGGCGAGCACGCTGTCGGCGATCTCGGGGATGGGCTGCAGCAGGTCGCGGGAGCTGCTCAGGTAGACGCTCCGGCGCGCGGCTTCCTCGGCGGGAGTCATGCCTGCACCTCGGCGAGCAGGGCCGCCGTGTCCTCGATGACCTCGTCGAGCATGGCGAGATCGTTGGCCGCCTTGTTTCGAGCCTTCCTGAGCTTGGCCAGCTCCTGTCTCACGAAGGGCGGATCGTCCTTGATCACCTTCTCGATCAGCTTCCGGCGGACAGCCCGGGGGACGCTCTGCCAAGCGTTCATGCGGCTGAGGCCTTGGCCAGCCTGTCCAGCCAGGCGTCGAACTTGTCGCAGTCGATGAAGACGGCGCGCCCGATGCGCACGATCGCGCCACCTTCGGCCAACCCGTTGATGCCCGCGTTGAAGACCCACCAGCGAACTTGGGCCTCAGTGAAGTTGTAGGTGCGGGCGAGCTCCGACACCCTTTGTAGCCGCTTGCTCATTTGCTGACCTCCGTTGGCGTTACGGAGGTCAGTTTTGGGTTATGGGTTGCCTTGGTCTATGTAGCAAATGCCGGCTATTTGCTTGGGCTCACAGCGCGGTGAAAATCTAGGTGCTTCTCGACCGCTTGGCGGATCGCCTCTTCGGTCACGTTGTATCGGTCCGCCAAATACTCTCGGGCACGCTGTTGGGTCCAAGCCCCTTTTCCCGTGAAAGCATGAAATAGGCAGGCGGCCTCCCAGTGATCGAACTCGGGCTGCTTTCCTCGGGCCCGCTTTCGCTTCAGCGGAATCTGATCTGCGACCAGTCGCAAGGCTGCTGCCGCTACAAATCGGTCAAGCTCGTGCAGTGGCTCATTTCTAACGAGCATTTCCGCAATCTGCAGAAAATCGGCCTTCTGTTGCCTGGCAATCTCAGCGTGCTCTTCATCGAGGCGCCGGTTGAATGCGCGCCTCCTTTCTTGAGCCTCTCTTTCCTCTGCAGACGAAGGCGCGCGCGTCGGCGCACCGCTGCCCTTACCTTTCCCAACCATCAGCTCACCCCTTGGTAGCTTCTGCTCCAATCGCCTGAAGCCCCTCTTGGGCGAGATCATGGATCACAGTCGCAGTCCATCGAACATCGTCATCATCGAGCACCTCGTTGGTGGTCGAGACGAGCCCCATGAGTGCGCGGATTTTCTTGAGCGCGATCTCCGCCTGTTCGATCTGCAGAGCGTCCGGGGTAGCATTCACAGTTGCCATGATCGTTCTCCTTGGAACGGTTGTGGAAGGCCGCCCGGGCGCCGTAATCGCCCGGGTCGGCCGCTTTCAGCCGAGGAACTTCTCGGCCATTCGATCGACGGCAGCCTTGGTGTGCTGCTCGCTCAAGTGGCTGTAGCGCTTCACCATCGCCAGGGTCTTGTGCCCGAGGATGGCCGCGATATCCATGAGGGAGGCGCCCGACATCGCCAGGTAGCTGGCGGCGCTGTGGCGCAGGTCGTGGAAGCGGAAGTCGGCCAGGCCCGCGGCGGCGCGCGCCTCGCGCCAGGGTTTGTCGATCTGGTCCGGCGTGAAGGGGAAGACCGGGCCCACCGGGAGCCGTCCCTTGCGGAGCTCGCGCAGCACGTCGACCGCGGCCTGGGCCAGCGGGACGGTGCGGTTCTCCCCGTTCTTGGTGTCCACGAAGCGCACGGTGCGGCGCTCGAGGTCCACGTTTGACCACTGCAGGCCGACGAGTTCGCCCTTGCGCGCGGCCGTGGCGAGCGCCAGGCGCACCAGCGGGCCCAGAGCGGCGAGGTCGGAAGCATCACAGGCCTGCAGCAGCGCGGAGCGCTCGGCATCGCTCAGGAACCGCTCGCGGCCCTTGGAGTCCTCCAGACGGGTGACGTTGGCCACCGGGTTCTTGGCCAGCCAGCCGTACTCCTTCACCGTGACCCGCAGGACGGCGCTGAGGGCCGTGAGGTAGCGGTTCACCGTGGCGCCGCTCAGAGGCTCCCCTGCCCTCGTCCGGCGCTGAGCGAGCTGATCGCGGGCTTCGGCAACCGCGGCGGGCGTGAGGCCGGCCAGCGCGCGGTGCCCGAGCAGATCGCGCCAAACGCCCAGGAGGCGAGTCTGCTCGGCGGCGTTCTTGCGGTGCTTGGCGCGCGGCAGCGTCACCTCGAGGTAGCGGTCGATCGCGTCGGCCACAGTGCGCTTGCGCGACTCGCTTGAGGCCAGCTGCTCGCCGGCGAAGACCTTGGCCTCCTGCTCGGTGGCCCAGGCCTCGGCCTCGCGCTTGGTGTCGAAGCTCTTGGTGACCTGGGGCTGGCCCTGCCGACGCACCCGCACCCGCCAGGTGGTGCCGCCCTTGCCAGATCGCTTCTCGATGGTGGCCATTCGTTGTCCCAAATTGTCCCAACGCGGGGTCATTTGGGCATAGGCCTCGGCTCATTGCAAGCCTGAGAGCCTTGTATATGGCGGAAGAGGTGGGATTCGAACCCACGGAAGGTTTGACCCTTCGCCGGTTTTCAAGACCGGTGCCTTAAACCGCTCGGCCACTCTTCCCCGCTTTGGCATGGCGCCGCGCCTAGGGCGACGGCGGCATTTTTTCACAGGGCACGCCGCCGGGCGTGCCGCACTTGAGCTTGCTGTCCTGGATCTTGGCCGGCAGCACCTCGGCCAGGAAGTCGATGAAGGCGCGCACCGCCGGCAGCAGGCCGCGGCGCGAGGGATAGATGGCGTGGCAGATGCCCTGCGGCAGGTTCCAGTCCGGCAGCACCACTTCCAGCTCGCCCCTGCGGATGGCCTCGGCGCAGCTGAGCTCGGGCAGCAGCACCACGCCCAGGCCGTCGCGCGCGGCGGCCAGCAGCAGCGGGAAGTCCTGGGCCATCAGCGCCGGGGTCAGGTCCACGCGCTGCACCTGGCCCTCGGGACCGTGCAGGGTCCAGCGCTGGCGGGCGTCGTCCTCGCTCATGCTCAGCGTGGTGTGGCCGGCCAGGTCGGCAGGCTGCCTGGGGCGGCCCACGCGGTCGAGGTAACGCGGGCTGGCCACCAGCAGCTCGCGCAGCTGGCCGAAGCTGCGCGCCACCATCTCGCCGTCGTCGGTGAGCTGGCTGCGCACGCGCAGGGCCACGTCGAAGCCTTCCTGGATCACGTCCACGCGGCGGTTGCTCACGTGCAGCTGGATGCGCACCTGCGGGTGCTGCTTCATGAAGCCCGGCAGCAGCGGCGCCAGCAGTTCCTGGGCCAGCGCCACCGGGCAACTGACCTTGATGATGCCGCGCGGCGCGGCGCTGACGCGGTCGACCGCCTCGCGCGCGGCCTGGGCCTCGGCGAGCATGGTCTGGGCGTGGCGGTAGACGCTTTGGCCGACCTCGGTGACCGCGAACTTGCGGGTCGAGCGCTGCAGCAGGCGCACGCCCAGGTCGGACTCGAGCTGGGCGATGCGCCGGCTCAGCCGCGACTTGGGCACGCCCAGGGCGCGCTCGGCGGCGGCAAAGCCGCCGTGTTCGACCACCATCGCGAAGAACTGCAGGTCGTTGAGGTCCGGGTGGTTCATCCGATGCGCTCCTGGCCGCCCATGTAGGGACGCAGCACGGCGGGCACGTCGATGCTGCCGTCGGCGTTCTGGTAGTTCTCCATCACCGCGATCAGGGCGCGGCCGACCGCCACGCCCGACCCATTGAGCGTGTGCAGCGGCTCGGGCTTGCCGGTGGCCGGGTTGCGCCAGCGGGCCTGCATGCGGCGCGCCTGGAAGTCGCCACAGTTCGAGCAGCTGCTGATCTCGCGGTAGGTGCCCTGGCTGGGCAGCCACACCTCGAGGTCGTAGGTCTTGCGGGCGCCGAAGCCCATGTCGCCGGTGCACAGCAGCACCTTGCGGTACGGCAGGCCCAGCTTCTCGAGCACGACTTCGGCACACCGGGTCATCCGCTCGTGCTCTTCATCGGATTCGTGCGGCCTCGCGATGGAAACGAGTTCGACCTTTTCGAACTGGTGCTGGCGGATCATTCCGCGGGTGTCGCGGCCGTGGCTGCCGGCCTCGGCGCGGAAGCACATCGAATGCGCGCTCAGGCGCATCGGCAGCGCGGCGTCCTCGACGATTTCGTCGCGCACCAGGTTGGTCAGCGGCACTTCGCTGGTGGGGATCAGGTAGCGGCGCGAGTCACCCACGTCGGTGGCGAACAGGTCTTCCTCGAACTTGGGCAGCTGGCCGGTTCCCTGCATGCTCTCGGCATTGACGATCAGCGGCACGTTGGCCTCGAGGTAGCCGTGCTCGCCGGTGTGCAGGTCGAGCATGAACTGGGCCAGGGCGCGGTGCAGGCGCGCGAGCTGGCCGCGCAGCACGGTGAAGCGCGCGCCGCTGAGCCTGGCGCCGGCATCGCCATCGAGCCAGCCGTCGCGGGCACCGAGCTCGACGTGGTCCTTCACGGCGAAATCGAAGCTGCGCGGCGTGCCCCAGCGCGAGACCTCGAGGTTCTGGGTTTCGTCGCTGCCCGGCGGCACGCTGTCGTGCGGCAGGTTCGGAATGGCCAGGGCGATTGCATCGAGCTCGGAACGGATCGCTTCCAGGCGCGCCTCCGAGGCCTTGAGCTCGTCGGCCAGGCCGGCCACCTCGGCCATCAGCGCGCTGGTGTCCTCGCCCTTGGCCTTGGCCATGCCGATGGCCTTGGAGCGGGTGTTGCGCAGGTTCTGCAGCTCCTGCGTGCGGGTCTGGATCTGCTTGCGTTCGGCCTCCAGGCGCTCGAGGCCGGCGACGTCGAGCTCGAAGCCGCGGGTGGCCTTCAGGCGCGCGGCGGTGTCGGCGAGCTGGCCGCGCAGGAGCTGGGGATCGAGCATGGGATCATTCCGGAAATGAAACGGGGCGGTGCATTATCACGCCGCCCCGGACGCAGGTGCAACGAAATTCATGGCTAATCCGGGTCCGTGGGCGCATGCTTGCCCGGCCAGCCGGGCACCCCGTGCGGCGGCGACCAGGAGCACCTCCATGGCCAAGGGCCTGAACCAGAAAAAGAACGAAAAGAAGAAGCCGGAGAAGACCCCGAAGGAAAAGCGCGCCGAAAAGGACCTCAAGAAGGCCGCCCGCAAGTCATGACCGAGCCGGTCCGCCTCGCCCGCCGCGTGATCGAACTGACCGGTTGCTCGCGCAGCGAGGCCGAGCTGTACGTGCAGGGCGGCTGGGTCACGGTGGACGGCATCGTGGTCGAGGCGCCCCAGCATCCGGTCGGCGACGAAGTGGTGGCCCTGCTGCCCGGCGCCCGCCCGGAGCCGGCCGAGCCGGCCACCCTGCTGCTGCACAAGCCCGCCGGCTTCGACATGGACGCCGGGCCGGACGCCGCGCTGGCCCTGCTGGCCCCCGAACACCGCTGGCCCGAGGACGCCTCCGGCTGGCGCCTGCTGCGCCGGCATTTCCAGCGCCTGTCGCCGGCCATGGCCATCGAGCCGGCGGCCAGCGGCCTGGTCGTCTACAGCCAGGACGGCCGCGTACTGCGCAAGCTGGCCGAGGACGGCAACAAGCTCGAGCAGGAATGGCTGGTCGACGTCGAGGGCGAACTGGCGCCCTACGGCTGGAACCGGCTGGTCGGCGGCACGAGCTTCAACGGCTGGCCGGTGGCGCCGTTCAAGGTGAGCTGGCAGAGCGAGCAGCGCCTTCGCTTCGCCATCAAGGGCGTGCGGCCAGGCCTGCTCGAGCACCTGTGCGCCGGGGTCGGCCTGCGCGCCACCGCGATGCGTCGCCTGCGCCTGGGGCGCATCGCGCTGTCGAAGATGCCCGCCGGGCAGTGGCGCTACCTGCCGGTGCTGGAACGCTTCTGAGCGACGCTCAGGCCGGCCGCAGCCACTGCGCCAGCCGCGCACCGGCCCAGACCAGGGCCAGGCCGGCCACCAGCGTCAGCGCCAGGTAGGCCAGCACCCGCCCGGGACGGCCCTCGCGGGCCTGCAGCAGGCACTCGAGCATCAGCGCCGAATAGGTGGTGAAGCCGCCAAGCAGGCCCACCACCAGGAAACCGCGCAGCAGCAGCGCGCCCTCGCCGCGCTCCTGCAGCCACAGCACGAGGAAACCGGCCAGGAAGCTGCCCAGCAGGTTCGCCGCCAGCGTGCCCCAGGGCAAGCCCGTGCCCAACTGGCGCATCAGTGCGTCGCCGAGCAGGTGGCGGGCGCCGGCGCCGAGCGCGCCACCGGCCATCACCAGGCCCAGCAGCGGCCAGTTCATGCCTTGCCCTCGCGGGCGGCGGCCCGCGCGGCGCGCAGGCGATCGAGTTTTTCCCTGAGCTTGATCTCGAGCCCGCGCTCGACCGGGTGGTAATACTCGCGCTCGCCCATCGCGTCGGGAAACGCGGTCTGGTCGAGGGCGATGCCATCGGGCGCGTCGTGGTCGTACTGGTAGCCGGTGCCGTAGCCGAGCTGCTTCATCAGCCTGGTCGGGGCATTGCGCAGGTGCAGCGGCACGTCCTGCGTGCCGGTTTCGCGCACGTCGGCCTGGGCGGCCTTGAAGGCCACGTAGCCGGCGTTGGACTTGGCGGTGCTGGCGAGATAAAGCACCACCTGCGCCAGCGCCAGGTCGCCCTCGGGGCTGCCCAGGCGTTCGTAGGCGTCCCAGGCCTCGAGGGCCATCTGCAGCGCACGCGGGTCGGCCAGGCCGATGTCCTCCACCGCCATGCGGGTGATGCGCCGCGCCAGGTAGCCCGGGTCGCAGCCGCCGTCGAGCATGCGCGCGAACCAGTACAGTGCGGCGTCGGGGTTGGAGCTGCGCACCGATTTGTGCAGGGCCGAGATCTGGTCGTAGAACTGTTCGCCGCCCTTGTCGAAGCGGCGGGTGCGGTCGGCCAGCACCTGCACCAGCGTGGCTTCGGTGATCTCGCCGCCCTCGTCGGCGGCCAGTTCGGCCGCGATCTCGAGCAGGGTCAGCGCGCGGCGCACGTCGCCGTCGGCGGCGCCGGCGATTTCGCGCAGGCGCGCCTCGTCGATGCGGAGGCCCTGCCCGCCCAGGCCGCGGGCCTCGTCCTGCAGCGCACGCCGCAGCGCCTGCACGATGTCCTCGGCCGACACGGCCTCGAGCACGTGCACGCGGCAGCGCGAGAGCAGCGCCGAGTTGAGCTCGAAGCTGGGGTTCTCGGTGGTGGCGCCGACGAACAGGATGCTGCCGCGCTCGATGTGGGGCAGGAAGGCGTCCTGCTGGGCCTTGTTGAAGCGGTGCACCTCGTCCACGAACAGCACGGTGCGCTGGCCCTGGCCGAAGCGCGCCTCGGCCGCCGCCAGCACCTCGCGCACCTGCGGCAGGCCGGAGAGCACGGCGGAGATGGCGACGAACTCGGCCTCGGCGTAGCGCGCCAGCAGCAGGGCCAGCGTGGTCTTGCCGCAGCCCGGCGGGCCCCAGAGGATCATCGAGTGCACGCGGCCCGACTCGACCGCCCGGCGCAGGGCCGAGCCCGGCGCCAGCAGGCGGCGCTGGCCCACCATTTCATCCAGCGAGGCCGGGCGCATGCGCTCGGCCAGCGGCTTGAGGGCCTCGGGGGCCTGGAACAGGGGGTCGCTGGCGGGGGCTTTGCGCGTCACGCCGCCAGTTTAGCGGCAAAGGGGACGGGTGCATTTTCCGGTGGAGCCGGAAAATGCACCTGTCCCCTCCCCGCCACTCAGTCGCCCAGCGGGATGACCTCGGCGGCGCGGATCTGCTCGCCCACCACCTCGGTGCCCGGCGGCGGGGTGAACGAGAACGCGCCGCGGGCGAAGGGCGGGTTGCGCTGCCAGGCGCCGAAGCGCACTTCGGTGCGCTGGCCCAGGCCGTCGAACATCTCCATCACCGCCAGGCCCTTGGCGTCGAACCCAAGGCGGGCACGCTCGAAGGGCGCGTCCTCGGCCTTGCGCGGCACCAGCTCGAGCCAGGACAGGCCGTTGGCACTGGCGCCCTCGGCCACCTTGAACTGGCGCTCGAGCTCGGTCGGGTCGATCAGCACCGACAGCGGGCTGCCCTGCTCTTCCAGCGACTGCTTGCGCACCGTCACCTGCTCGAGGTCCGGGTCGTGGATCCACACGTGGTCGCCGTCGGCGACGATCAGCTGCGGGTACGGCTGCAGCACTTCCCAGCGGAACTGCCGCGGCTTGTTGAGCTTGACCGTGCCGGTGGCCATCTCGACCATGCGCTTGTCCGGGTCGTAGACGCGCTGCTCGAAGGTGGTCGACAGCCCCTGCACGCCCTGGCTGAAGGCGTCGAGCTGGGCGCGCGCGCCGGCCTGGGCCAGCGGGGCGGCAAGGGCGAGCACGAGCAGGGCGAGAAGGCGCATGGGTCTGGATCCGTGGCGTGGTTGCTGGCGAGTGTGGCGCGGCGCGGCTGAACAAGGAACGGCGCGCCCGCGCCCGGTTTAGCGAGCGCTCAGCGCGGTGGCGGCGGCGCGATGACCTTGCGGTCGCCGTTGTGCTCGGGCGGCGAAACGATGCCCGCGGCCTCCATCGCCTCGATCAGGCGGGCGGCGCGGTTGTAGCCGATCTTCAGGCGCCGCTGCACGCCCGAGATCGACGCGCGGCGGGTCTCGGTGACCACCTTCACCGCCTCGTCGTACAGCGGGTCGGACTCGTCGCCGGCGCCGCCGCCCGATTCGGGCAGGCCGGTGGGGCCGATCACCACCCCGTCGCCCATCGACTGCACGTCCTCGAGCACGCCCTCGATGTAGTCCGGGCCGCTGCTGTTCTGGCGCAGGAAGGCCACCACGCGGTGCACCTCGTCATCGCTGACGAAGGCGCCGTGCACGCGCTCGGGCATGGCCGTGCCCGGCGGCAGGTAGAGCATGTCGCCGTTGCCCAGCAGGGTCTCGGCGCCAGACTGGTCAAGGATGGTGCGCGAGTCGATCTTCGAGCTCACCTGGAAGGCGATGCGGGTCGGGATGTTGGCCTTGATCAGGCCGGTGATCACGTCCACGGACGGGCGCTGCGTGGCCAGGATCAGGTGGATGCCGGCGGCGCGGGCTTTCTGGGCCAGGCGGGCGATGAGCTCTTCGACCTTCTTGCCGACGATCATCATCATGTCGGCGAATTCGTCGATGAACACGACGATGTAGGGCAGCGGCTCGAGCGGGCGCGGCACCTCGCCCAGCTCCGGGTTGGGGCGGAACAGCGGGTCGACCAGCGGCTGGCCGGCGTCCTGGGCATCCTTGACCTTGCGGTTGAAGCCGGCGAGGTTGCGCACGCCCACCGCGCTCATCAGCTTGTAGCGGCGCTCCATCTCGGCCACGCACCAGCGCAGGCCATTGGCGGCCTCCTTCATGTCGGTGACCACCGGCGCCAGCAGGTGCGGGATGTTCTGGTAGACCGACAGCTCGAGCATCTTCGGGTCGATCATCAGCATGCGCACGTCCTTGGCGCTGCTCTTGTAGAGCAGGCTCAGGACCATGGCATTGACGCCCACCGACTTGCCCGAGCCGGTGGTGCCGGCCACCAGCAGGTGCGGCATGCGCGCCAGGTCGACCACCACCGGGCGGCCGGCGATGTCCTTGCCCAGGGCCATGGCCAGGGGCGAGGTGACCTTGTCGTATTCCTTCGAGCGCAGGATCTCGCTGAGGTAGATCGTCTCGCGGTGGGCGTTGGGGATTTCCAGGCCGACCACGGACTTGCCCGGGATCACGTCCACCACGCGCACCGACTTCACGCTCAGGCCGCGGGCGATGTCCTTGTCTAGCGAGCTGATCTGGCTGCCCTTCACGCCCGGCGCCGGCTCCATCTCGAAGCGCGTGATCACCGGGCCCGGATAGGCGCCGACCACCTGCACCTCGACGCGGAAGTCCTTGAGCTTGAACTCGATCTGGCGCGAGAGGGTTTCCAGCGTTTCCTCGGAATAACCCTTGGGCTGTTCCTTGGGGTCGTCGAGCAGCGACAGCGGCGGCAGGCCGTCGCCGCCGGCGGCGTTGAACAGCGGGATCTGCTGCTCGCGCTGGGCGCGCTCGGACTTCTCGATCACGGGCTTCGGCGGCGGCTCGATGTACACCGGCTCGCGCTTGGCGCGCTTGACCGTCTCGACCTTGCGCACCACCTCGCGCTCCTCGCGCATGGCGCGGGCGCGCTGCCACTCGGCCGCCTGGCGGGTGCCGGTGCCCAGGCGCCGCGCGAGCGCCAGCACCTGGCCGCCGATCCAGTCCATCAGCGCGAACCAGCTCAGGCCGGTGGCCAGGGTGACCGACATCAGCAGCACGGCCAGCAGGAACAGGTTGCCGCCCATCAGGCCGAACACGCTGCGCATTGCATCGCCGACCAGGCCGCCGAGGATGCCTCCCGAGCCGGCCGGCAGGTCGGGCGCGGCGCCGCCAAGCACGTGGGCCAGGCCGCAGCCGGTGACCAGGAAACCGACGATGCCGACCAGGCGCAGGGCCGGGCCGAAGTCCACCCGGCCGTCGCCGTCCGAATCGAGGCCGAACAGGGCGATCCAGGCCACGCCGCCCAGCACCACCGGCAAAGTGTAGGAAACGTAGCCGAACAGCGAGAAGGCCATGTCGGCCAGGTAGGCGCCGACGTAGCCGCCGATGTTGTGCAGTGGCCCGGCCACCGAGCCGCTGCGCGACAGGCCCGGGTCGTCGGTGTGGTAGCTGAGCAGGCTGGCCAGCAGGTAGAGCAGCAGCGGCGAGATCGCCACGAGCGCGAGTTCGCGCCAGAGTTTCTGGCGGCGGTCGGTGCCGGTTTTGCTGGTTCGATCGGGAGAGCGCGCCACCGAGAGAAATTGCCTCAGCTAAACGTGATAGACGGCTGTTTATACAGCAGTTCGCGCCCCCGCGCCCACTGCCCCCCGGCACGGTCGCGCAACAGCGCGGACCAGCCATTCGCCTTGATTTGCCCCGGCGAGGCCGACAAGCTACGTGGCCTTCGGGACATTCCCCTACGAACCAGAAGAATCATACATGACCGCCCCCAAGCACTGCCGCCTGCTCATCCTCGGTTCCGGCCCGGCCGGCTATTCCGCCGCCGTCTACGCCGCCCGCGCCAACCTCAAGCCGGTGCTGGTCACCGGGCTTCAGCAGGGCGGCCAGCTGATGACCACCACCGAGGTGGACAACTGGCCGGGCGACGCCCACGGCCTGATGGGCCCGGACCTGATGGCCCGCATGCAGGCCCACGCCGAGCGCTTCGAGACCGAGATCATCTTCGACCACATCCACACCGCCGACCTCTCGCGCCGGCCCTTCCGCCTGGTCGGCGACAGCGGCGAGTACACCTGCGACGCGCTGATCATCGCCACCGGCGCCAGCGCCAAGTACCTGGGCCTGGAGAGCGAGCAGGCCTTCATGGGCAAGGGCGTCTCGGCCTGCGCCACCTGCGACGGCTTCTTCTTCCGCGACCAGGACGTGGCGGTGATCGGCGGCGGCAACACCGCCGTCGAGGAGGCGCTGTACCTGTCGAACATCGCCCGCAAGGTCTACCTGGTGCACCGGCGCGACAAGCTGCGCTCGGAAAAGATCATGCAGGACAAGCTCTTCGCCAAGGCCCAGGCCGGCAAGGTCGAGCTGGTCTGGGACCACACGGTGGACGCGGTGCTCGGCGACGAGACCGGCGTGACCGGCATGCGCATCCGCTCGACCAAGGACGACTCGACCCGCGAGATCGCGGTGCAGGGCTTCTTCGTCGCCATCGGCCACACGCCCAACACCTCCCTGTTCGAGGGCCAGCTGGAGATGCGCAACGGTTATCTGACCATCAAGTCGGGGCTCGAGGGCAATGCCACGGCCACCTCGGTGCCGGGCGTGTTCGCCGCCGGTGACGTGGCCGACCAGGTCTACCGCCAGGCCATCACCTCGGCCGGCTTCGGCTGCATGGCGGCCCTGGATGCCGAGAAGTTCCTCGACAAGGAGTAAACCCGGCGCTCCTACAATGGCGCCATGCGACTGAAGCTCCACGAGCGCCTCGACGAGATCCCGGCCACGGCCTGGGACGGATTGCACGACGGTGCCAATCCCTTCCTGGCCCACGCCTTCCTCGCCGGCCTCGAGCGCCATGGCTGCCTGCGCCCGGCCTGGGGCTGGACGCCGCGGCACGCCACGCTCTGGCGCGACGGCGAGCTGGTGGCGGCGGCCCCGGCCTATCTGAAGGCCAATTCGCACGGCGAGTTCGTCTTCGACCACGCCTGGGCCAATGCCTATGCGCGGGCCGGCCTGGACTACTTCCCCAAGTGGCTGGTGGCCGTGCCCTACACCCCGGTCACCGGGCCGCGCCTGCTGGCCCACGACGACGCCGACCGCGCCGCGCTGCTGGCGGCGATGCGCGGCCAGGCCGATCGCGACGGCCTGTCCTCGCTGCACGTGAACTTCCACGCCGCCGGCGAGGACGCCGCCTTCGGCGAGGGCTGGCTGGCGCGCGAGGACGTGCAGTTCCACTGGCACAACCGCGGCTGGCCGGATTTCGACGCCTTCCTGGCCGACCTGCAGCCCAAGAAGCGCAAGAACCTGCGCCAGGAGCGCGAGAAGGTGCAGCGTGCCGGCTACCGCTACCGCGTGGTGCACGGCGACGAGGCCAGCGATACCGACCTCGAGGCGATGTACTACTTCTACTGCCGCACCTTCGCCGACTACGGCAACCACCCGGCCCTGTCGCTGGAGTTCTTCCGGCACCTGGCCACGGCCATGCCGCGCCGGCTGGTGCTGGTGCTGGCCGGGCGCGCCGGCGAAGTGGTGGCCGGTGCGCTGTGCCTGCGCGGCGGCGACACGCTCTACGGCCGCTACTGGGGCGCCAGCGAGAATGCGCCGGGCCTGCACTTCGAGACCTGCTACCACCAGGGCATCGAGTACTGCCTGCGCGAGAAGCTGGCCGTGTTCGAACCCGGCGCCCAGGGCGTACACAAGATCGCCCGCGGCTTCCTGCCGGTGGCCACGCGCAGCCACCACCACGTGGCCGACCCGCGCTTCGCGGCGGCGCTGGCCGGGTGGTGCGCGCAGGAGCGCGAGGCCGTGGCCCGGCACCGCGCCAGCCTGCTGGGGCATCATCCCTACCGTGAGCTACCTGCCGATCCCCGCCCTGCCCGCTGACCGGCCCGAGGCCTTCCCGCCGGCGGAGCGCGCCCTGGACGAGCCCAACGGCCTGCTGGCCTGGGGCGGCGACCTCTCTCCGGCACGGCTGCTGGCGGCGTACTCGCGCGGCATCTTCCCCTGGTATTCCGAAGGACAGCCACCCCTGTGGTGGTGTCCGGACCCGCGCACGGTGTTCGACACCGGTGCGATACGGCTCTCATCGCGCTTCCGGCGCGGGCTGCGCCGAAGCCCCTGGCAAGTGCGCACCGACACCTGCTTCGACGCCGTGGTCGCCGCCTGCGCCCGCGCGCCCCGTCCCGGCCAGAACGGCACCTGGATCACGCCGGCAATGTGCGCCGCCTATGGGCGCCTGCACCAGCTCGGCCACGCACACAGCATCGAGGTCTTCGACGGACCGCGGCTGGTGGGCGGTCTTTACGGCGTGGCGGTGGGCCAGGCTTTCAGCGCCGAGAGCATGTTCAGCGCCGAAAGCGGCGGCTCGAAGGTGGCGCTGGCGGCGCTGGGCCACTGGCTGGCCTCCTGGGGCTGGCCCTGGATCGACGCCCAGGTGGCCAACCCCCACCTGCTCGGCCTCGGCGCCCGCGAACTGCCGCGCGCGGCCTTCCTGGCGCGCTGGGCCGGGCTCGTGGCCGCACCCGGTCGCCCCGGGCCCTGGCGCGAAACGCCGCTGCCGGCAGCCCGGCTGGCCGACGTCAGCATCGCTTAACCAAATTTTTGCAAGCGGGGCAAGGACATGGCAGAATGCCGGGCTTCCAAGCGCGGTTTTCCCGCCCAGCGAAACAAAGAATGTCCAAAGACGATTCCATCGAATTCGAAGGCACGGTGCTCGAGACCCTTCCGAACACCATGTTCCGGGTCAAGCTCGAGAACGGCCACGTGATCACGGCCCACATTTCCGGCCGCATGCGCAAGAACTACATCCGCATCCTGACCGGCGACAAGGTCAAGGTCGAGATGACGCCCTACGACCTGACCAAGGGTCGCATCACCTACCGCATGAAGTAAGCGCGGAAGCTGGTTACAGGTACGAACAAGGGCCCCGACGGGGCCCTTGTTCGTACCTGTCCCCGGTCAGACCGTGGCGGGCAGCAGCTTCTCCGGCTCGGCCTGGGCCTCGACGACGAGCTCGCCATCGCGCACCTCCACCAGCACGCGGCCACCGCCGGCCAGCTTGCCGAACAGCAGCTCGTCCGCCAGCGGGCGCTTGATCTTGTCCTGCAACAGGCGCGCCATCGGGCGCGCGCCCATCTGCGGGTCGAAGCCGTGCTGGGCCAGCCACTGCCGCGCCTCGGGCGTGGCGCTGAGCGAGACCTGCTTCTCGTGCAGCTGCGCCTCGAGCTCGATCAGGAACTTGTCCACCACGCGCAGGATGTGGTCCAGGCCCAGCGAGCCGAACTGGATGATGCCGTCCAGCCGGTTGCGGAATTCCGGCGTGAAGGCCTTGCGGATCACTTCCATCGCGTCGGTGGTGTGGTTCTGCTCGACGAAGCCCATGGTGCGGCGCGCCGCCTGGGTGGCGCCGGCATTGGTGGTCATCACCAGCACCACGTTGCGGAAATTCGCCTCGCGGCCGTTGGTGTCGGTCAGCACGCCGCGGTCCATGACCTGCAGCAGGATGTTGAACACGTCCGGGTGTGCCTTCTCGATTTCGTCGAGCAGCAGCACGCAGTGCGGCGTCTTGACGATCTTCTCGGTCAGCAGGCCGCCCTGGTCGAAGCCGACGTAGCCCGGGGGCGCGCCGATCAGGCGGCTCACCGAGTGCGCCTCCATGTACTCGGACATGTCGAAACGCACCAGCTCGATGCCCAGCTGCATCGCCAGCTGGCGCGTCACCTCGGTCTTGCCCACGCCGGTCGGGCCGGCGAAGAGGAAGTTGCCGATCGGCTTGTCCGGGTTGGCCAGGCCGGAGCGGGCCAGCTTGATGGCCGAGACCAGGGTCTCGATGGCCGGGTCCTGGCCGAAGATGACCATCTTGAGGTTGCGCTCGAGGTTGAGCAGCACGTCCTTGTCCGAGGCGCTGACCTGCTTGGGCGGGATGCGCGCCATCTTGGCGACGATCAGCTCGATCTCCTCGACGTCCACCACCTTCTTGCGCTTGTCCCCGTCCAGCAGGCGCTGGCGGGCGCCGGCCTCGTCGATGACGTCGATGGCCTTGTCGGGCAGCAGGCGGTCGTTGATGTGCTTGACCGAGAGATCGACCGCCGCCTGCAGCGCGTCGGCCGCGTACTCGACCTCGTGGTGGGCCTCGAAGCGGGTCTTGAGCCCGTTGAGGATGGCCACCGCCTCGGCGATGGTGGGCTCGACCACGTCGATCTTCTGGAACCGGCGCGCCAGCGCGCGGTCCTTCTCGAACACGCCGCGGTATTCCTGGAACGTGGTCGAGCCGATGCAGCGCAGCTCGCCGCTCTGCAGCACCGGCTTGATCAGGTTGGACGCATCCATCGTGCCGCCCGAGGCCGAGCCGGCGCCGATGATGGTGTGGATCTCGTCCACGAACAGGATCGCGCCCGGCTCCTTCTTGATCTGCTGGATCACCGCCTTAAGGCGCTTCTCGAAGTCGCCGCGGTACTTGGTGCCGGCCACCAGCGCGCCCAGGTCGAGCGAGTAGATGGTGGCGTCGCGCAGCACCTCGGGCACCTTGCCCTCGACGATGCGCCAGGCCAGGCCCTCGGCCAGCGCGGTCTTGCCCACGCCGGCCTCGCCGACGTAGAGCGGGTTGTTCTTGCGGCGGCGGCAGAGCACCTGGATGGTGCGCTCGACTTCTTCCTCGCGGCCGATCAGCGGGTCGATCCTGCCCTCGCGCGCCAGCTCGTTGAGGTTGGCCGCGAACTCGTGCAGCGGATTGCCCCTGGCCTCGCCGCCCTCCTCGCCCTCGGGCTTGGACTCGGGCGCGGCCTTCTCCTCGCTGGCGTCGGCGATCTTGGCGATGCCGTGCGACAGGTAGTTGACCACGTCGAGGCGGGTGATCTCCTGCTGGTTGAGGAAGTACACCGCGTGCGAGTCCTTCTCGCCGAAGATCGCCACCAGCACGTTGGCGCCGGTGACCTCCTTCTTGCCCGAGGACTGCACGTGGTAGACGGCGCGCTGGAGCACGCGCTGGAAGCCCAGCGTGGGCTGGGTGTCGCGCGGGTCGTCGGCCGGCAGCACCGGCACCGTCTCGGAGATGATCTGGCGCAGCCCGGTGGACAGGCGCGGCTGATCGGCACCACAGGCCTTGAGCACGCTGGCCGCCGACGGGTTGTCGAGCAGGGCCAGCAGCAGGTGCTCGACCGTCATGAACTCATGCCGGGCTTCGCGGGCCTGCTTGTAGCACTGGCCGATGGTGTACTCGAGGTCCTTGCTGAACATGGTCTGCTCCGGAACGTTTGCTCCGATATGGGGCCAGCCTAGGCCTTTTCCATGGTGCACAACAGGGGGTGCTGGTGCTGCCTGGAAAACTCGTTGACCTGCGTCACTTTCGATTCAGCCACTTCGCGCGTGTAGACGCCGCAAACGCCCTTGCCGCGGGTATGGACGTGGAGCATGACCTGGGTGGCCTGCTCCCGGTTCATGGCGAAGAAGGTCTGCAGGACCTCGACCACGAAGTCCATGGGCGTGAAATCGTCGTTGAGCAGCACCACCTGGTAGAGCGGCGGGCGCACCACCTCCGGGCGGGCCGTCTCGATGGCCAGGCCATGGCCGTGCTGGTGTTCGGGCTGTTCGTGCTGGGGCATGGCGCCAGTATAAGTCCGGCCGCGCCGGCGGGCATCGCCGCCGCGTGGACACTTTCCGGCCTTTCGGCCGAGAATGGCGCGACCGCCCCGCCCCGGCCGGTGCAACGGAGCATCCTTGTTTTGACCTATCGCAGCGGCCGCTTCTGGCAACCCGACGTCACCGTCGCCACCGTCGTCGCCCACGAGGGCCGCCTGCTCGTGGTCGAGGAATCGGTCGGCGGCGAACTGGTGATCAACCAGCCCGCCGGCCACCTCGAGCCGGACGAGACGCTTCCTGCCGCGGCCCTGCGCGAGACGCTGGAGGAAACCGGCTGGGAGGTAAGGCTCACCGCCTTCATCGGCGCCTACCAGTGGACCTCGCCGAATGAAGGCCGGCATTTCCTGCGCCTGGCCTTCGCGGCCGAGCCGCTGCGCCACCATCCCGACCGCGTCCTCGACGAGGGCATCGTGCGCGCCGTCTGGATGACGCCGGCCGAGCTGGCCGCCGCCTCGGCCCGCCACCGCAGCCCACTGGTGTGGCGCGTGGCCGAGGACTTCCTGTCCGGCCGCCGGCTGCCGCTGCAGGCCCTGACCCACTGCCCATGAGCGCGGCGCGGGTCATCGTCGGGCTGTCGGGCGGCGTCGATTCGTCGGTGGCGGCGCTGCTGCTCAAGCGCGCCGGCGAGTCGCTGGCCGGCCTGTTCATGCAGAACTGGAATGACGACGAAGGGGACGCCGACGGCGAGGGCTGCCGCGCCGAAGAAGACCGCCGCGACGCCCTGCGCGTCGCCGGCCTGCTGGGCATCCCCTTCCACGTGCGCAACTTCGCCGGCCAGTACTGGCGCGACGTGTTCGAGCATTTCATGGCCGAGTACCGCGCCGGCCGCACGCCCAACCCCGACGTGCTGTGCAACCGCGAGATCAAGTTCAAGGTTTTCCTCGACGAGGCCCGGGCCCTGGGCGCGGAGAAGATCGCCACCGGCCATTACGCGCGCGTGGACCAGCGCGACGGCCGCTGGCGCCTGCTGCGCGGCGTCGACGCCGGCAAGGACCAGAGCTACTTCCTGCACCAGCTCGGCCAGGCCCAGCTCGCCGCCACCCTCTTCCCGCTCGGCCACCTGCCCAAGGCCGAGGTGCGTCGCCTGGCCGCCGAGGCCGGCCTGCCGACCGCGGCCAAGAAGGACTCCACCGGCATCTGCTTCATCGGCGAGCGCGATTTCCGCGAGTTCCTCTCGCGCTACATCCCCGCCAGGCCGGGCGAACTGCGCGCCGTGGACGGCCCGCGCGTGGGCGAGCATGCTGGCGCCTGGTACTACACCCTCGGCCAGCGCGAGGGCCTGCACATCGGCGGCATCAAGGGCCGCCCGGACTCGCCCTGGTACGTGGTGGGAAAGGACGTGCATGCCAACGTGGTCTACGTCGACCAGGGCGCCGACAGCCCCTACCTGCAGTCCACCCGCCTGTGGTCCGAGCCCGCGCACTGGGTCGACGGCGCGCCGCCGGCGGCGCGCTTTGCCTGCACCGCCAAGACCCGCTACCGCCAGGCCGACCAGGGCTGCACGGTGGAAGTGGACGCCGGCGGTTCGCTTTCCGTAGCCTTCGACTCCCCGCAGCGGGCCGTGACCCCCGGCCAGTCGGTGGTGCTTTACCAGGGCGAGCAGTGCCTGGGCGGCGCCGTCATCGCCCGCACCGACGCCCTCCTCGAAACCCGACCGGACCCCCCGCAATGAAGGATCGCGCCCTCGCCCTCGCCGGCCTGCTGCAGGCCGTGCAGCTGGTGCAGCAGATGGCCCAGACCGGCCAGGCCCAGACCACGCCGCTGGCCGCCAGCATCGACAGCCTGTTCCGCTTCGACGCCGAGACGCCCGAGGACGTGTTCGACGGCGCCGCCAACCTGCGTCCGGGCCTCGAGCGCCTCGTCGCCCAGCTCGAGGGCGGGGCCGGTCGCGACCCCGCGCTCACCCGCATGGCCATGACCGTGCTGCACCTGGAGCGCAAGTTCATCGCCCACCCGCGCGCGCCGCAGGTGGTGCACGAGGCACTGGAGGACGTGGCCCGGCAGCGCCAGCTCAATGGCCCGACGCACCCGACGGTGCTGGCGCGCCTCGGCGAGCTCTACGCGCTCGAGGTCAGCCCGATCGGCCCGCGCGTGCTCGTGCAGGGCAACCCGGTCTACCTCGGACAGCCCGACGTGGTGGGCGAAGTGCGCGCCACCCTGCTCGCGGCGCTGCGCGCGGCGGTGCTCTGGCGCCAGCTCGGCGGCAGCTACTGGGACTTCCTGTTCGGCCGCCGCGCCCTGGTCCAGGCCGCCCGCGACTGGCTGGAACAGGCGCGCTGAACCCGCCCGCGCGCGCCGCGCGGCCGGACGGAAGGGTACGGTTTGGGGCATAATATGGGGCTGTCGCAGCCCTCGGGCGCGGCACTCCCAGCCCCTCCCCGTCGATCCAGCCCGGAGCCTGTCCATGAGCGACTCCTTCGCTACCCGCGACCAGCTTGCCGTCAACGGCAAGAACTACACCTTCTACAGCCTCGCCAAGCTCGGCCAGCGCTTCGACCTCAAGCGCCTGCCGTACTCGATGAAGATCCTGCTCGAGAACCTGCTGCGCTGCGAAGACGGCGGCATGACGGTGGGCAAGGAGCATATCGAGGCCGTGGCCACCTGGGACGCGAAGGCCGAGCCGGACACCGAGATCGCCTTCATGCCGGCCCGCGTGGTGCTGCAGGACTTCACCGGCGTGCCCTGCGTGGTCGACCTGGCCGCCATGCGCGACGCCGTGGTCAAGCTCGGCGGCAACGCCGACCAGATCAACCCGCTGATCCCTTCGGAGCTGGTCATCGACCACTCGGTGCAGGTGGACGTGTTCGGCAAGCCCGAGGCGCTGGACCTCAACGGCAAGATCGAGTTCGAGCGCAACCAGGAGCGCTACAGCTTCCTGCGCTGGGGCCAGAAGGCCTTCGACAACTTCAAGGTGGTGCCGCCCAACACCGGCATCGTCCACCAGGTCAACCTCGAGCACCTGGCGCGCGTGGTGATGACCGGCGAGAAGGACGGCGAGCTCCTCGCCTACCCGGACACCGTGTTCGGCACCGACTCGCACACCACCATGATCAACGGCATCGGCGTGCTGGGCTGGGGCGTGGGCGGCATCGAGGCCGAGGCCGCCATGCTGGGCCAGCCGAGCTCGATGCTGATCCCGCAGGTCGTGGGCTTCAAGCTCACCGGCAAGCTGCCCGAGGGCGCCACCGCCACCGACCTGGTGCTGACCGTCACCCAGATGCTGCGCAAGCACGGCGTGGTGGGCAAGTTCGTCGAGTTCTTCGGCGAAGGCCTCGACCACCTGCCCCTGGCCGACCGCGCCACCATCGCCAACATGGCCCCGGAGTACGGCGCCACCTGCGGCATCTTCCCCATCGACGCCGAGTCGCTGAACTACCTGCGCCTGTCGGGCCGGCCGGACGAGCAGATCGCCCTGGTCGAGGCCTATGCCAAGGCCCAGGGCCTGTGGCGCGACCCGTCGGTCGAGGCCGAGTACAGCGCCGTGCTGCACCTGGACATGGGCGACGTGAAGCCCTCGCTGGCCGGTCCCAAGCGCCCGCAGGACCGCGTGCTGCTGAGCGACATGAAGGCCAACTTCAACGCCAACCTCGGCGGCCTGACCGCCGGCCGCAAGCAGAAGAACGGCGACGTGGCGCGCATGGATTCCGAGGGTGGCCACCAGGAGCAGGCCGACCACCTGGCCTCCAAGCCCCGCTCGAAGATCCGCATCAAGGACCAGGACGCGCACCTCGCCGACGGTTCGGTGGTCATCGCCGCCATCACCTCCTGCACCAACACCTCCAACCCGGCGGTGATGCTGGGTGCCGGCCTGCTGGCCCGCAACGCCGTGGCAAGGGGCCTCAAGGCCGCGCCGTGGGTCAAGACCTCGCTCGGCCCGGGCTCGCTGGTGGTGACCGACTACCTGAAGAAGGCCGGCGTGCTCGGCGACCTCGAGCAGCTCGGCTTCCACGTCGTCGGCTACGGCTGCACCACCTGCATCGGCAACTCCGGCCCGCTGCCCGAGGAAGTCTCCAAGGGCATCGCCGAGAACGACCTGGTCGTCACCTCGGTGCTCTCGGGCAACCGCAACTTCGAAGGCCGCGTGCACGCCGAAGTGAAGATGAACTACCTGGCCTCGCCGCCGCTGGTGGTCGCCTACGCCATCGCCGGCACCACCGACATCGACCTGACCACCGAGCCGCTGGGCACGGACAAGGACGGCCAGCCGGTGTTCCTCAAGGACATCTGGCCCTCGAACAAGGAAATCGGCGACTTCATCGCCAGGACCGTCGGCCCGGAGATGTTCAAGGCCAACTACGCCAACGTCTTCGCCGGCGACACCCGCTGGAACCAGATCGCCTCGCCGGAAGGCGCCAAGTTCGCCTGGGACGAGGCCTCGACCTACATCAAGAACCCGCCCTACTTCGACGGCATGACCATGCAGGTCGGCTCGATCGCCGACATCACCGGCGCGCGCGTGATGGGCATCTTCGGCGACTCGATCACCACCGACCACATCAGCCCGGCCGGCAACATCAAGGCCAGCTCGCCGGCCGGCAGGTTCCTGCAGGCGCGCGGCGTGCAGCCGGCCGACTTCAACAGCTACGGTTCGCGCCGCGGCAACGACGACGTGATGGTGCGCGGCACCTTCGCCAACATCCGCATCAAGAACCTGATGCTGGGCGGCGAGGAAGGCGGCAACACCATCCACTACCCGTCGGGCGAGAAGCTGGCGATCTACGACGCGGCCATGAAGTACAAGGCCGAGGGCGTGCCGCTGGTGGTGTTCGCCGGCAAGGAGTACGGCACTGGCTCGTCGCGCGACTGGGCGGCCAAGGGCACCAACCTGCTGGGCGTCAAGGCCGTGGTGGCCGAGAGCTTCGAGCGCATCCACCGCTCGAACCTGGTCGGCATGGGCGTGCTGCCCTGCCAGTTCCTCGAGGGCCAGAACGCCCAGACCCTGGGCCTGAAGGGCGACGAGGTGGTCGAGATCACCGGCCTGCAGGACGGCGCCAGCAAGCAGGCCACCGTGGTGGCCAAGCGCCCGGACGGCACCGAGCTGCGCTTCCAGGTGCAGGTGCTGCTGCTGACCCCGAAGGAAGTCGAGTACTTCCGCAACGGCGGCATCCTGCACTACGTGCTGCGCCAGCTGGCGGCCCGCAAGGCCGCCTGATTCCAGCCACGCCGCACCGACCACGGAAGGCCCTCCCTGCGGAGGGCCTTCTGCTTTGTGGGAGGGCCTTCAGGCCCGACGCGGCGGATCGGGCCTGAAGGCCCTCCCACAACGGCTTAACGCCAGTCGGCGGAGATCAGCTTCCACTCGCCGCCCTCGAGCCGCCAGCCGGTCTCGACCTGGTAGATCCGGGCGCTGTCGGGCAGCAGGCCCTCGCCGCCGCGGGTGGCGGCGGTGAAGCCAACCCTGGCCCAGTCGCCCATCAGCTCCACGTCCAGCGGGCCCAGCGTGACCCCGACTTCGCGGTTGCGCAGCCAGACCAGCGCCAGGTAGCGGCGCAGCCGCTCGCGGTCCATGCCGTCCGGGCCGGCGAAGTCGTCGGCGAGGTGGCTGGCCAGGGCTTCGCTGTCGCGCGCCTCGGCCGCCTCGGCCATGGCCGCCACGGCCTCGCGCAAGGCCTGCTCGGGCGGGGTCCGCGCGCAGCCGGCGGCCAGCGCCACCGCCAGCAAAACCAGGGCCGTGAAAGCCGCGCGAAAGCCGCCCCGCGCCGCCTTGCCCTGCCCCGAGGGGTATGCTCCAATCGAGCGAATACTCAAATTCCGCGCGGCGCAAGCCCCATGCGCCCCGGCGGGTTGGCTGGTTTCGAATCTCGGGAGTGAACGCATGGGTTTTGAACGTCCTTGGCTGGCGAACTATCCGAAGGGGATCGGTCCCGAGATCGACCTCGGCCAGTACCCGTCCATCGTCTCCGTGCTCGAGGAGTCGTGTCGCACCTATCGCGACAACCCGGCGTTCGCCAACTTCGGCAAGCAGCTGACCTACGACCAGGTCGACCGCCTCAGCACCCAGTTCGCAAACTACCTGCTGCACGAGCTCAAGCTCAAGAAGGGCGACCGCGTCGCCCTGATGATGCCCAACATCCTGCAGTACCCGGTGGCCATCTTCGGCGTGCTGCGGGCCGGGCTCACCGTGGTCAACACCAACCCGATGTACACCGCGCGCGAGCTCAAGCACCAGCTGGTGGACTCCGGCGCCAGCGCGATCGTGGTGCTGGAGAATTTCGCGCACGTGGTGCAGGAGGTCGTCGGCGACACCCCGATCAAGCAGGTCATCGTCACCGGCGTGGGCGACATGCTGGGCTTCCCGAAGGGCGCGCTGATCAACTTCGTGCTGCGCCACGTCAAGAAGCAGGTGCCCGAGTACGACCTGCCCGGCCACCTGCGCTTCAACGAGGCGCTCGCCCGCGGCGCCGGCAAGACCCTGCCGGCCATCGACATCCGCCCCGAGGACATCGCCTTCCTGCAGTACACCGGCGGCACCACCGGCGTGGCCAAGGGCGCGATGCTCACGCACCGCAACCTGGTGGCGAACATGCAGCAGTCCTCGGCCTGGCTCGGCGCGAACGCCAGCATGGGCAAGGAAGTGATCATCACCGCGCTGCCGCTCTACCACATCTTCGCGCTGACGGCGAACTGCCTGGTCTTCATGAAGTTCGGCGGCCTCAACCACCTGATCACCAACCCGCGCGACATGAAGGGCTTCGTCGCCGAGCTGCAGAAGATCCCGTTCACCGCCATCACCGGCGTCAATACGCTCTTCAACGGCCTGCTCAACACCCCGGGCTTCGAGAAGATCGATTTCTCGCGCCTGCACCTCACGCTCGGCGGCGGCATGGCCGTGCAGCGCGCCGTGGCCGAGCGCTGGCAGAAGGCCACCGGCATCACCCTGGTCGAAGCCTACGGCCTGACCGAGACCTCGCCGGCCGCCTGCATCAACCCGATGGACCTGCCCGAGTACAACGGTTCGATCGGCCTGCCGATCCCGTCCACCGACGCCTGCATCAAGGACGACGAGGGCCGCATGCTGCCCGTCGGCGAGGTCGGCGAGCTGTGCATCCGCGGCCCGCAGGTGATGGCCGGCTACTGGCAGCGCCCGGAGGAGACCGCCAAGGTCATCGACGCCGACGGCTGGCTGCACACCGGCGACATGGCCAAGATGGACGAGAAGGGCTTCTTCTACATCGTCGATCGCAAGAAGGACATGATCCTGGTCTCGGGCTTCAACGTGTACCCGAACGAGGTCGAGGACGTGATTGCGCTGATGCCCGGCGTACTCGAGGTCGCCGCGGTCGGCGTGCCCGACGAGAAGTCCGGCGAGGCGGTGAAGGTGGTCATCGTCAAGAAGGACCCGGCGCTCACCGCCGAGCAGGTCAAGGCCTTCTGCAAGGAAAACCTCACCGGCTACAAGCATCCCCGCTACGTCGAGTTCCGCACGGAACTGCCCAAGTCCAACGTCGGGAAGATCCTGCGCCGCGAGCTGCGCGACGCCCCCAAGACCCCGGCCTGACCCCTCCTGCCAGGCACCACCCCGGCGCCGCCCCCCGTGGGCGGCGCTGGCGTTTGGGCGCAAGCCCGGGTGTAGACTGCCGCTGCCCCCTTGCGCTCCGCTGACGGAACGTGTAGGGCACCGCCCCCCTTGCCTGGAGAAGCCGCCATGTCCGTTGTCGAAAGCATCAACCGCGAGCCCGCCCTCACACTGGTCGACCACCGCTCCGAAGCCGAGTCAGGGATCGAGTGGTGCTTCATGCACCACAACCCCGCGCCCGGCTACCGCCCCTGCTTCAGCGAGCAGCTGCTGGTGGACCTGCGCGAGTGCCAGCGGCAGGTGGCCAACCGCATCGCCAACGACCAGAACGACCCCGGCAACGAAGTGCGCCACCTGGTGCTCGCCTCGCATTCCGACGTGTTCAACCTCGGCGGCGACCTCGAGCTGTTCTCGCGCCTGATCCGCACCGGAGACCGCGCCCGCCTGCTGGCCTATGCCCAGCTGTGCGTGTCGGTGGCCTTCCACTTCGCCCGCCTGGCCGACGACCGCGTGCATTCGATCGCCGTGGTGCAAGGCGAGGCCCTGGGCGGCGGCTTCGAGGCCGCGCTGTGCTGCCACACCATCATCGCCGAGGAGGGCAGCGGCATGGGCTTCCCGGAGGTGCTGTTCGACCTGTTCCCGGGCATGGGTGCCTACACCTTCCTGTCGCGCCGCGTCACCCCGGCCCAGGCCGAGCGGATGATGCTCGATGGCAACGTCTACTCGGCCGAGGACCTGCACCGCATGGGCGTGGTGGATTTCCTGGTGCCGCGCGGCGAAGGCCTGCAGGCGGCCCGCGAGCTGGTGCGCCGGCGCAAGCGCATGGGCAATGCCCTGCGCTCGATGAACTCCGTGCGCATGACCTGCAACCCGGTGAGCCTGGACGAGCTGATGCGCGTCACCACCACCTGGGTGGACGCCGCGATGCGCCTGGGCGACCGCGGCCTGCAGACCATGGAGCGGCTGGTGCGTGCGCAGAAGCGCCGCGTGCCCGGCGCCGCCGCCCTGCGCCAGGTGGTGTGACGCAGGACGGGGTGGCCGCCAGGCAAGGGGTGGCCACCCCGGCGGCGCGGCTCAGCCGGACTCGTTGTCCGTCGGCCGGCCGGCACCGCCTTGCGCCGGGCGCGCGGAGATACGCGCCACCTCGCTGCGGACCTGGGCCGCGGTGCCCTCGAGCTGGGTGCCGATGTTGCCCACCAGGCGCCGCCACTCCTTGGCCAGCACCGCGTCGCTGGCGCGCATCAGCTCGGAGCTGCGCGACACCAGCGCCTGGGCGCCGAGGTTCTCGGACACCCCCTTGAGTGCATGCGCGGCCTCGCGCAGGCTGTCCCAACGCCCCTGCGCCGCCGAACGTTCGGCCTCGGCAAGGCATCGGCTGGCGTCGCGCAGGCACTGCTCGGAGAAATCACGCAGGAACTGCGTGCCCAGGCCCATGCCCGCCAGCTCCTCGAGCACGTCGGTGCGCAAGGTCGGCAGCTGGTCCTTGCGCTGCGGCGTCGTCGCCTCGCCGCCCGCGCCACCGGCGATCTCGGCCAGGGTGTCGAGCAGGCGCGCGGCCACCACCGGTTTGGTCAGGAAGGTATAGGCCCCCGCCGCCTCGGCGTCGCGCACCGCGTCCACGGTGGCGTCGGCGCTGAGCACCACGATCGGCGTGCGGGTGGAGCCGGCCTGCATGACGCGCGCCTGCTTGATCACCTCCAGGCCATCCACGCCCGGCATGTGCAGGTCGACAATGGCCGCGTCGAGCGTCTCGGACTCGATCCGGTCCAGCGCCTGCTCGCCATCCTCGGCGAACACCGGCTGGTGGCCGGCACGCTCGAGCAGGCGCTGCAGCACGAGGCGGTTGGCCGCCTGGTCGTCGGCCACCAGCACGCGCATCGGGCGCACGCGCGCGCGATGGCGCACGAAGGGATCGTCGAAGGCGATGACCTTGCCCTCGTCCGGCGCCGCCGCGGCCGATTCGCTGCCGGCCACCACCTCGAACTCCAGGTCCACCCAGAAATGCGTGCCGCCGCCGGGGTTGTCCTCCAGGCCGATGCTGCCGCCGAGCAGCTCGGTCAGCGTCTTGGCGATGGTCGTGCCCAGGCCCGTGCCGCCGAAGCGGCGCGTCGGGCCGCTGTCGACCTGCTCGAAGGCCTGGAACAGGGTGGCCTTGGCCGAATCAGGCACGCCGATGCCGGTGTCGCGCACCGAAAATCGAAGTGCCGCCTTGTCCCCGTCCTGCGCCCGCGTCTCGAACGTCAGCCGCACGCTGCCGGCCTCGGTGAACTTGATGGCGTTGTGGGTGAGGTTGAGCAGGATCTGGCCCAGGTGGCCGGCGTCGCCGCGCAGGCGCTGCGGGATGGTTTCGGCCACCTCGACCGACAGATCGAGGCTCTTGTTGGCCGCCATCGGCTGGAGCATGGTGCGGATGCGGCGGGCCAGCTCACGCGGCGCGAACTCGCTGTCCTGGCGCTTGAGCTTGCCGGCCTCGATGGCCGAGATGTCGAGCACGTCCTCGACCAGCAGCAGCAGCGTCTGGGCCGAGGTCTGGATGACGTCGGCGGCCTCGCGCTGCTCGGGTGCCAGGCGCGTGCCCGAGAGCAGCTCGGCCATGCCGATGATGCCGTTGAGCGGCGAGCGGAACTCATGGCTCATGTTGGCCAGGAAGCGGCTCTTGGCGGCGTTGGCGCGCCGGGCTTCCTCGCCGGCGCGGCGCAGGTCGCGCAGCAGGCTGATCAGGTAGGCCGGGATCGCCACCAGGCCCACCAGCAGGCCCCAGGCGATGTAGGGATTCTGCTGCCAGTAGGGCGTCGACTGGATGACCGCCAGGAAGGTGGCCACGGCCAGGCCCATCGCCGCGAACAGGTAGGTGGTGCCGAAGCGCAGGCCGTTGCCGACCGTCACCCAGAGGATGATGACGTACAGCGGCGCAAGCACTTCGCCCTTGAGGATCATCATCGCCGCGAGCGTGCTGTAGTCGGCCAGCATGCCCACCACGCGACGGGCATGCGACACGCCCGGGCGCAGCACGATGGCGATGACGATGCCCAGGCCGAGCAGGGTCTCGGCCAGCAGGATCAGCACGCTCAGGCGGAGCTCGGCGCCGGCGTTGGTGCCCGAGGCCAGGCCGGCCAGGTAGGCCAGCAGCACGCCGGCGATCACCAGCCGCACAAGCGCCTGGCCGTGCTCGCTGTCGGGGCGGTTGGCAAAGGCGCGGATCATGGCGTGGCGCTTGCGCGCGGGCTCCTGGCGGGGCTCAGGCGCTGGCCTGCCCCGGGGTGATCATGCGGAAAACCTCCTCCAGGCGCTCCCGGCGGGCCAGGCTGGCGGCGACCACGGCCGGGTCGAACAGCGTGCCCGAAGCCTCGCGGATGAAGTCGATGGCGACCGCGAAAGGGTGCGCCGGACGCCAGGTCCGCGGCGAGGTCATGGCATCGAGCACGTCCGCCACGGCGACGATGCGCGCCGGCAACGGAATGTCCTCGCCGGCCAGGCCCCGCGGGTAACCGCTGCCGTCCCAGCGCTCCTGGTGGCCCAGCGCGATGGCGGCGCCCGCCTGCACGAAGCGGCTGCCGCTGCCCGATAGCAGTTCGTGGCCCAGTTCCGGGTGGCGTCGCACCTCCGCCATCTCGTCCTCGGTGAGCGGGCCGGGCTTGCGCAGGATGGTGTCGGAGATGGCCAGCTTGCCGATGTCGCGCAGCGGCGCGCCCAGCTCGATGGTGCGCACTTCGTCCTCGGACAGGCCCAGGGCCTCGGCGATCAGGCCGGCATAGCGGCCCAGTCGCTCGAAGCTGGCCACGGGCCCGCCATCGTGCATGGCGGTGGCCTTGGCCAGGCGGTGCAGCAACTCGCGCTCGCGATCGTCGAGCTCGTGCATGCGCGCCAGCAGCTGGCGCTCGAGCTCGTGGGCGCGGGACTTGAGGTTCTGCTGCTGCTGGCGCAGCGCCAGCAGGTTGCGGCAGCGCGAGCGCAGTTCGCGCGGGCGCACCGGCTTGACCAGGAAGTCGATGACGCCAGCCTCGAGGGCGGCGTTGCGGATCGGCTCGTCGCCGACCACGGTGATCAGGATGATGGGCACGTCGCGATGCGAGAGCGGCCGCCGGAACCGGCGCGCGAACTCCAGCCCGTCGAGCTTGGGCATCCGGTAGTCGAGCAGCAGCAGGTCGGGCGAGCTGCGCTGCGACCACAGCAGGGCCTCCACCGGGTCGCCGAAGTCGGTGACCTTCACTTCGGGACTGATGTCCTCCAGCAGGTGGCGGAACATCGTCCGTTGCGAGGGCTGGTCGTCGACGATCAGTACGTTCACGTGAAGCTCCCGGGTGCGCACACCGTGATTGCCACGGGGGTCCCGCGGCTCACCGGCAGCTTACCCCCGGGAATTCAACCCCGGCAAGCACTTGCCCCACACAGTTGCAACAAACTCTTCGCAGCAACAGCCCCCCCTTGGTAAGGGGAACGCGGCGACAGCCGCGGGGGATCGGAAGTAATGAGCCCGGGGCCCGCGGCCTGCGTAGCGGGCCGTGGGGAGGCCTGAGCGAATGCTCAGGACTCGGGCCGCATGTACGGGAACAGCAACACGTCCCGGATCGAGGCGCAGTCGGTCACCAGCATCACCAGGCGGTCGATGCCGATGCCCAGGCCGCCGGTCGGGGCCATGCCGTACTCCAGCGCACGGATGTAATCGGCGTCGTAATGCATGGCCTCGTCGTCGCCGCCCTCCTTGGCTTCGACCTGGGCCAGGAAGCGCGCCTTCTGGTCCTCCGGGTCGTTGAGTTCGGAGAAGCCGTTGGCGATCTCGCGGCCGCCGATGAACAGCTCGAAGCGGTCGGTGATCTCCGGGTCGCGGTCGGAGGCACGCGCCAGGGGACTGACCTCGACCGGGTGGTCGGTGATGAAGGTCGGCTGCACCAGGGTGTGCTCGACGGTCTTCTCGAAGATCTCCAGCAGCAGCTTGCCCCAGCCGTAGGCGTCCTTGAAGCGGATGCCCAGGCGGCGGCAGTGGCCGCGCATGGCCTCGAGGTCGCGCAGTTCCTCGCGGCGGATCTCCGGGTTGTGCTCGAGCACCGCGTCGGTCATCGACCAGCGGCGGAAGGCCGGGCCGAGGTCGATCTGCATGCCTTCCCACGCCAGGTGCGTGGTGTCGCGCACGCGCAGGGTGACCTCGCGGATCAGCGCCTCGGTCAGGTCCATCACCTCGTTGTACGTGGCGTAGGCCTCGTAGAGCTCGAGCATGGTGAACTCGGGGTTGTGCCGGGTGGACACGCCCTCGTTGCGGAAATTGCGGTTGATCTCGTACACGCGCTCGAGGCCGCCCACCACCAGGCGCTTGAGGTAGAGCTCGGGCGCCACGCGCAGGTAGAGGTCGAGGTCGAGCGCGTTGTGGTGGGTCACGAACGGCCGCGCGGTGGCGCCGCCGGGGATGTAATGCATCATCGGCGTCTCGACCTCGAGGAAGCGCCGGGCGTCGAGCCAGCCGCGCATCGCCGAGACGATGCGCGAGCGCTGCACGAACACCTCGCGCGCCTCGGGGTTCACGATCAGGTCGACGTAACGCATGCGGTAGCGCTGCTCGACGTCGGCCAGGCCGTGGAACTTGTCGGGCAGCGGGCGCAGCGACTTGGTCATCAGGCGCAGGCGGTCGGCCTTGACCGACAGCTCGCCGGTGCGGGTGCGGGTGAGCCCGCCCTCGACCGCGACGATGTCGCCGATGTCCCAGCCCTTGAAGGCCTCGTAGGCCTCGCCCAGCTCAGTGCCCTGCAGGTAGAGCTGGATGCGGCCGCTCATGTCCTGGATCTGGGCGAAGCTGGCCTTGCCCATCACCCGCTTGGCGAGCAGGCGGCCGGCGACGGCGACGCGGCGGTCGAGCGCCTCGAGCGTCTCGGTCGTCCACGCGTCCTTGTCGGCGAACTCGGCCTGCAGGTCGCCGGCGTAGTCGGCGCGCACGAAGTCGTTGGGGAAGGCGATGGCCCCCGACTCGCGCAGCGCGGCGAGTTTGCCGCGGCGCTCGGCGATCAGGGTGTTCTCGTCGGCGGCGGGCGTCTGGCTGGGCTGGTCGGTCATGGCGGCATCGTCTGGGGAAAAGATTCGCGCCTGAAGGCGCTCCTACAGGGGCTCAGGCGTCGGCGCGTTTCGCGCCGACCTCGAGGCCGGCCTTGAGGCTGGCCTCGATGAACTCGTCGAGGTCGCCGTCGAGCACCTTCTGGGTGTCGGAGCGCTCGATGCCGGTGCGCAGGTCCTTGATGCGGCTCTGGTCGAGCACGTAGTTGCGGATCTGGCTGCCCCAGCCGATGTCGGACTTGGTGGCTTCCACCGCGTCCTTCTCGGCGTTGCGCTTTTGCATCTCCAGCTCGTAGAGCTTGGCGGCGAGCATCTTCATCGCGGTGTCGCGGTTGGAATGCTGGCTGCGGCCGGTCTGGCAGGCAACGACGATGCCGGTGGGCACGTGCGTGATGCGCACGGCCGACTCGGTCTTGTTCACGTGCTGGCCGCCGGCGCCGGACGAGCGGTACACGTCGGTCTTGAGGTCGGCCGGGTTGATGGTGATGTCGATGTTGTCGTCGACTTCCGGCGACACGAACACCGAGGTGAAGCTGGTGTGCCGGCGGTTGTCGGAGTCGAACGGCGACTTGCGCACCAGGCGGTGCACGCCGGTCTCGGTCTTGAGCCAGCCGTAGGCGAAGTCGCCCTCGACGCGCACGGTGGCCGACTTGATGCCCGCCACTTCGCCGCCGCTGACTTCCATCAGCTCGGTCTTCCAGCCGCGCGACTCGCACCAGCGCAGGTACATGCGCAGCAGGATCTCGGCCCAGTCCTGGGCCTCGGTGCCGCCGGCGCCGGCCTGGATGTCGACGTAGGCATTGGCCGAGTCCATCTTGCCGGAGAACATGCGCTGGAACTCGAGCTTCTCGACCTCGCGCGCGTGCTTCCCGACGTCCTCGACCACCGCGTCGGCGGTGTCCTGGTCGTTTTCCATCTCGGCCAGGTCGAGCAGCTCGTCGGCGCCCCTGAGGCCGTCGGTGAGCGTACGGATGCCGCCGACCACCTTCTCGAGCGCGGCGCGCTCGCGGCCCAGCGACTGGGCGCGTTCGGGGTCGTTCCAGACGTCGGGGCTTTCCAGCTCCCGGTTCACTTCCTCGAGACGTTCGACCTTCAGGTCGAAGTCAAAGATACCCCCTGAGCGAATCCAGCCGGCCCAGGAGGTCGGCGATGCGCTGGCGGACGGGATTGAGTTCCATGGTGTCCTGCGGTTGGTGTCACGAAAGGCCGCAGATGATACCACCCGGCCCACCTTCCCTTATAGGAGCGCCTTCAGGCCGGGGCGAGGTGGCGGACGAGGAGTTGCACGCCGCGGCGGCCGTTCCAGTCGTCGGGTTCGAGCTGGTAGGCGGCGTGCACGCGCGGCGGCGGGGCGCTGCCGGTCCAGCCGCCGAAGTGGATGGCGGGCACGGCCGCCCCGCCCGCTTCCGGCGCGAGTTCGAGCTTGAGGTGGCGTTCGCCGACCCTGCGCCAGAATGCGACCCGGAACACGCCATCGAACACCGGCTCCGGAAAGCCCTGGCCCCAGGGGCCGGCCAGGCGCAGCTGGTCGGCCAGTTCGCGGCTGATCTCGCCCGCCGACAGCTCGCCGTCGCTGGCCAGTTCCGCCCGCAGCAGCGACGACTCCAGCAGGCCGGCCACCACGGTTTCGAGCGCGGCGCGGAAGGCCGGCAGCTTGCCGGCGTCCAGGCTCAGGCCCGCGGCCATGGCGTGGCCCCCGAAGCGTTCGATCAGGCCGGGGTGGCGAGCATCCACGAGGGCCAGCGCGTCGCGCAGGTGCAGGCCGGGGATGGATCGCGCCGAACCCTTGAGCAGTGCGCTGCCCGGCTCGGCCGGCGCGAAGGCCAGCACCGGTCGGTGCAGCCGGTCCTTGAGCTTCGAGGCCACCAGCCCGACCACGCCCGGATGCCAGTCGGGCTCGTGCAGGCACAGCACCGGCGGCAGCTCGCCCTCGCCCAGCGGCAGGCGCTGCACCAGCGCCTCGGCGGCGTCCACCATCTGCTGCTGCACGTCCTTGCGCTCGGCATTGATGCGATCGAGCACGGCGGCCAGTTCGCGGGCGCGGTGCGGCTCGTCGCAGAGCAGGCACTCGATGCCCAGGGCCATGTCCTCGAGCCGGCCCGCGGCGTTGAGGCGCGGGCCGATGGCGAAGCCGATGTCCGAGGCCGTGAGGCCGGGCTCGTCGCGCCTGGCGAGTTCGATCAGCGCCCGCAGTCCGGGCTGGCCCTGGCCCTGGCGCAGGCGCCGCAGGCCGGCGGCCACCAGCAGGCGGTTGTTGTAATCAAGCGGCACCAGGTCGGCGACGGTGCCGACGGCGACCAGGTCGAGCAACACCGACAGGTCGGGTTCGGGGCCGGCGAACGCGCCGGCTTCGCGCAGCTGCCGGCGCAACGCCAGCAGCAGGTAGAACACCACGCCCACGCCGGCCAGGGCCTTGCTGGGGAAGGCATCGTCGCCGAGATTCGGGTCGACGATGACGTCGGCCTCGGGCAGGGTCTCGCCCGGCAGGTGGTGGTCGGTGACCAGCACCTGCCAGCCGCGCGCCCGCGCCGCGGCGACGCCGGCATGGCAGGCGATGCCGCTGTCGACGGTGAGCACCAGGTCGGGCGCGAGCGCGACGAGGTCGTCCACCAGGCCCGGCGTCAGGCCGTAGCCGTGGGTCACGCGGTGCGGCACCTGGTAGCTGACCCGGCGCGCACCCAGCAGGCGCAGGCCGCGCACCGCCACGGCGGTGCCGGTGGCGCCGTCGCAGTCGAAGTCGCCGACAACGACGATATGCGCGTCGCGGGCGATGGCCGCGGCCAGCAGCGCCGCGGCCTGCCCCACCCGCCCGAGCGCATCGGGCGGCAGCAGGCGGGCCAGCTTGAGTTCGGCCTGGGCGGGCCCGGTGATGCCGCGGGCCGCGTACACGCGCTGCAGCACCGGCGGCACGGTCTCGGGCCAGGGACCATGCGCGGTAACCTCGCGGCGGACGATGCGCAGGTTCGCGCTCACGCCAGCGCCGCCAGCGGCCGGCGCCAGAACCGCCAGCGCTGGCCCGGGCGGAGCCACCAGGCCGCGCCGTCGGCGAAATCGAGTACGACGCCGCGTTCGCCGGCTTCGGCCAGCAACGCCGGCAGCTGCACCTCGACGGCGACCCAGTCGCGCGCCGCACGCAGGTCGAGCAGGCGGCCTTCGCCGGACTGCGGATGCGCCTGCGACAGCGCCGCCAGCGAAGCGAGCGTGGCTTCGTCCGACCCGACGCCGCGCAGGCGCGCGCGCACGTGGTCAGGCAGCCGGCCCGCGCCCCAGAAGCACAGGCTGTTGACCGGCAGCTTGCCGGCGGCGATGCGCGCGGCATTGACCGGGTGGTTGTGCAGCATCACCTGCGCCTCGTTGAGCAGGGCTCGCCAGCGGCGGCCCTCGGGGCCGTCGGGCAGGTGCAGGAACAGGTCGTCGCCCAGCACCGCCTCCGGCGGAGCGAAGGCCGGCAGCCGCGCCTCGACCGGCAGCGCCAGGTACCAGCGCGCCGGGTGCGGCGCGGAGATCGGGAAGCCGGCGTCGCCGAACAGCGGCCGCAGCGGCTGCACCAGCGCCTCGGCCTCGTCGCGGGAAAGGCCCAGCTCGCCAATGGCCAGCACGCGCGCGCCGGTCATGTCCGGGCGCACGTAGGCCGGGTCGGCGCGCAGCCAGCTGTGCAGCGTCGCGTCGCCGGCATCGCGCTGGCGGGTGATGGCGGCCACCGGCCAGCCCCGCGGCAGCAGCTCGAACCAGCGCAGGAGCTGGGCGCGCTCGCCGGCCTCGGCGGGCGGCAGGGCGTCGGCGCGGGCCAGCAGGCGCGCCGTCGCGGGCGACAGCGGCTGGCCGGCAAAGCGCCGGCGCTCGGGCAGCAGCAGCGCGACGGCGGGCTCGGTCGGCGCGGGGGCCATGGGCTCAGCCCTCGTAGCGCACGCCGACGATGTCGTAGTCGCGGGCCCCGGCCGGCGCCTGGATGGTGACGGTGTCGCCCTCGTGCTTGCCGATCAGGGCGCGCGCCAGCGGCGAGGACACCGAGATGAGGCCGCGCTTGATGTCGGCTTCGAGGTCGCCAACGATCTGGTAGGTCACCTCGTCGCCGGTGTCGCAGTCGGCCAGCTCGACCGTCGCGCCGAACACCACGCGGCTGCCGGCGTTGAGGGTCGAGACGTCGATCAGCTGGGCGTGCGAGAGCGTGTACTCGAGTTCCTGGATGCGGCCCTCGATGAAGCCCTGCTGCTCGCGCGCGGCGTGGTACTCGGCGTTCTCCTTCAGGTCGCCGTGGGCGCGGGCCTCGGCGATGGCATTGATCACCGCCGGCCGCTTGACCGACTTGAGGTGCTCGAGTTCCTCGCGCAGGCGCGCGGCGCCCGTTGTGGTCAGGGGGGCTCTCATCCGTGAAGCTCCTTGTGCAGCTCCTGCAGCGACCACACGCGGGCGTTGCCGCGCGTGTCGGTGCCGCGGATCAGGGCGCGCGCGCCCGGGATCGTCGTGGAGTAGGTTACGCGGTGCTGCAGCGCCTCGCGCCGGATCGAGAACGAGTCCGCGATCGCCTGCTTGCCCTCGGTGGTGTTGACGATGTAGCAGATCTCGCCGTTCTTGATCAGGTCGACGATGTGCGGGCGGCCCTCGATGACCTTGTTCACGCGCTCGCAGGCGATGCCCTGGCCCTGCAGGAACTTCGCCGTACCCTCGGTGGCCACCAGGGTGTAGCCGCGCTCGATCAGGTCCTGCGCCACCGGCAGCAGGCGCTGCTTGTCCGGGTCGCGCACCGAGACGAAGGCCTTGCCCGGCATCGGCGCCTTGATGTTGGCGGCTTCCTCGGCGCGGCCGAAGGCCTCGGCGAAGGTGCGGCCCACGCCCATGACCTCGCCGGTCGAGCGCATCTCCGGGCCCAGGATCGGGTCGACGTTCTGGAACTTGGCGAAGGGGAATATGGCTTCCTTGACCGAGTAGTAGCCCGGCACGATCTCCTTCGTGGCGCCCTGCTCCGCCAGCGACTTGCCGGCCATGCAGCGCGCGGCGATCTTGGCCAGCGGCACGCCGATGGCCTTGGACACGAAGGGCACCGTGCGCGAGGCGCGCGGGTTGACCTCTAGCAGGTAGATCGTCTCGCGGCCCTCGCCGTCGAAGGCGATGGCGAACTGGGTGTTCATCAGGCCCACGACCTTGAGCGCGCGGGCCAGCTCGGCCACCTGCACGCGCAGCTGGTCCTGCACCGCGGCCGACAGCGAATACGGCGGCAGCGAGCACGAGGAGTCGCCCGAGTGCACGCCGGCTTCCTCGATGTGCTCCATGATGCCGCCGACCAGCACGTTGCCAGAGGCGTCGGCGATGATGTCCACGTCCACCTCGACGGCGTTGTCGAGGAAGCGGTCGAGCAACACGGGCGAGTCGTTCGAGACCTGCACGGCCTCGCGGATATAGCGCGCCAGGTCGGCGTCGGAATAGACGATCTCCATCGCGCGGCCGCCGAGCACGTAGCTCGGGCGGACCACCAGCGGGTAGCCGATTTCGTTGGCCAGGGCGATGGCCTGCTCGGCATTGCGGGCGGTGCGGTTGGGCGGCTGGCGCAGGCCCAGCTCCTCGACCAGCTTCTGGAAGCGCTCGCGGTCCTCGGCCAGGTCGATGCTGTCGGGGCTGGTGCCGATGATCGGCACGCCGTTGGCCTCCAGCGCGCGCGAGAGCTTGAGCGGGGTCTGGCCGCCGTACTGCACGATCACGCCCTCGGGCTTCTCCACCTCGACGATCTCGAGCACGTCCTCGAGCGTCAGCGGCTCGAAGTACAGGCGGTCGGAGGTGTCGTAGTCGGTCGAGACCGTCTCCGGGTTGCAGTTGACCATGATGGTCTCGTAGCCATCCTCGCGCAGGGCGAGCGCGGCGTGAACGCAGCAGTAGTCGAACTCGATGCCCTGGCCGATGCGGTTGGGGCCGCCGCCGAGCACCATGATCTTGCGGCGGCTGCTGGGCAGGGCCTCGCACTCGTCCTCGTAGGTCGAGTACAGGTAGGCGGTCTGGGTGGCGAACTCGGCGGCGCAGCTGTCCACGCGCTTGTACACGGGACGCACGCCGAAGGCGCGGCGAAGGGCGCGCACGGCGCTCTCGTCGGTGCCGGCCAGCTGGGCCAGGCGCGCGTCGGCGAAGCCCAGGCGCTTGAGCTCGCGCAGGCGCGCGGCGTCCAGCCCGGCCAGGCCGGCGGCGGCCACGGCCTGCTCGGCCTTGACGATGTCCTCGATCTGGTCGAGGAACCAGGGGTCGATGAAGCTCAGGCCGTACACGTCCTCCACGCTCAGGCCGGCGCGGAAGGCCTCGGCCACCTGGAACAGGCGCTCCGGGCCCGGCTCCTTGAGCTCGCGGCGGATCTTGAGCAGGCCTTCCTCGCCGCGGGCGGCGTCGCCGGTGGGGTCGAAGCCGACCTTGCCGGTCTCGAGGCCGCGCAGGGCCTTCTGCATCGACTCGCTGAAGCAGCGGCCGAAGGCCATCACCTCGCCCACCGACTTCATCTGGGTGGTCAGGCGGGCGTCGGCGGCCGGGAATTTCTCGAAGGCGAAGCGCGGGATCTTGGTGACGACGTAGTCGATCGCCGGCTCGAACGAGGCCGGGGTGGCGCCGCCGGTGATCTCGTTGCGCAGCTCGTCGAGGGTGTAGCCCACGGCCAGCTTGGCGGCAACCTTGGCGATCGGGAAGCCGGTGGCCTTGGAGGCCAGGGCCGAGGAGCGCGACACGCGCGGGTTCATCTCGATCACCACCACGCGGCCGTTCTCGGCATTGATGCCGAACTGCACGTTCGAGCCGCCGGTGTCCACGCCGATCTTGCGCAGCACGGCGATCGAGGCGTCGCGAAGGCGCTGGTACTCCTTGTCCGTCAGGGTCTGGGCCGGGGCGACGGTGATGGAGTCGCCGGTGTGCACGCCCATCGGGTCGAGGTTCTCGATCGAGCAGACGATGATGCAGTTGTCCGCCTTGTCGCGGACCACCTCCATCTCGAACTCCTTCCAGCCCAGCACCGACTCCTCGACCAGCACCTCGTGCACCGGCGAGAGGTCGAGGCCGCGCTTGACGATCTCCTCGAACTCCTCGCGGTTGTAGGCGATGCCGCCGCCGCTGCCGCCGAGGGTGAAGCTCGGGCGGATGATGGTCGGGTAGCCGACCTTGGCCTGGATCTCGACCGCCTGTTCGAAGCTGCGCGCCACCTCGGCCTTCGGGCACTCCAGGCCGATCTCCTGCATCGCCACGCGGAACAACTCGCGGTCCTCGGCCATGCGGATGGCCTCGCGCGAGGCGCCGATCAGCTCGACGCCGTACTTCTCCAGCACGCCGGCGTCGGCAAGGTCGAGCGCACAGTTGAGCGCGGTCTGGCCGCCCATGGTCGGCAGCAGCGCGTCGGGCTTCTCCTTGGCGATGATGCGCTCGACCGTGGCGGCGTTGATCGGCTCGATGTAGACGGCGTCGGCCATCTCCGGGTCGGTCATGATCGTCGCCGGGTTCGAGTTGACCAGCACCACGCGGTAGCCCTCGTCGCGCAGCGCCTTGCAGGCCTGGGCCCCCGAGTAATCAAACTCGCAGGCCTGGCCGATGACGATCGGGCCGGCGCCGATGATGAGGATGGTCTGGATGTCGCTGCGCTTGGGCATGGTCTTTCTCGGTGCGGGCCGCCGGGCGGCGGCCTGGGACGGGTCTTACTGGAACAGCACGGACGTGGACACTTCGCAGGCCGACATCGCGCGCAGCATCGCGCGGGTGGCCATGTCGCTGCCGGCGGCCTCGCCGCTTGCCTCGTTCTCCTCGGCCGAGGCGCCGACGTCGAAGGCGTTGCCGATGCCGGCCAGGCGGCGCAGCGGGCCGAACTCGGGCGCGGTCATGAAGCTCATGAACGCGATCAGCTGCTCCGGGGTGGCCTGGCCCATCACTTCGGCTTCGCTCACCGGAACGCCGGTGCGCTCCTGCTCGACGCCGGCCAGCATCAGCTTGCCCATCAGGAAGGCGCCGCCTTCGCTGAGCACGCGGATGTCCTGGTCAAGCAGGTCGGCGTGCCTGCCGGCGTACTCGGCCACCTCGGCGCGCTTGGCGCGACGGTAGCCCGAGGCGCTGAGCTCGCCGCGCAGGCAGCCCAGCTGGGCCTTCGAGACGGCCCCCGGGTTCTCCTGCATCGGCCAGTTCGGGTCCTCGTTCGCCAGGGTCTCGAAGATGCTGCCCATGGGAATGGCCTGCACCAGCAGGTCGGTCAGGCGTTCGATGCGGGCCGGGTCGGCGGACGCGACGGGCGCGAGCACCAGCAGGGCGGCGAGCAGCAGGGACTTCATTCGAAGGGACATGTCGCGCTCCTTGGGGTTCAGTTGGCAGACGCCGGCTTGGCGCCGTCGCCGATGTGCTTGTCGAGGAACTTCTCCATGGCCGTGTAGAGATCGACCTGGTTGCCGAAGTCGTAGAAGCCATGGCCTTCCTTGTCCTCGACGATGTCCACCTCCGGCGGGCGACCGGCGTTGGTGAGGTTCCTCTTCAGCAGGCGGTACTGCGACATCGGCACGCGCTCGTCCTTGGCGCCATGCACCAGCATCACCGGGATGCGGATGCGGTCGACGTTCTCGGCCGGCGACTGCTTCTGCTGCTCGGCCAGGCTCTCGGGCAGGACGCGCGCGAGGTAGTTGCGGCCCGACTCGGTCTGCGGGATGTCGCCGTCCTTGAACATCAGCGGCAGGCTGTACACGCCCACGTAGCCGATGGTGCACTTGTACTTCCCGGGCTCGCGCACCACCGTCTGAAGCGCCGCGTAGCCGCCGTAGGAGGCGCCGTAGGTGCAGATGCGGTCCTTGTCGGCGTGGCCCTGGCGGATCGCCCAGTCGACGGCATCGGTCATGTCGTCGATCATCGTGGTGCCCCAGTTGCGGTAGCCCTTGCGCTCGAACGCGGTGCCATAACCACCCGAACCACGGAAGTTCACCTGCAGCACCGCGTAGCCTCGGCTGGCCAGGAACTGCACCTCGGGATTGAAGCCCCAGCGGTCGCGCGGACCGTGCGGACCGCCGTGCGGATTGAGGATCAGCGGAGCCGGCTTGCTGCCCTTGGCCGGCAGGGTCAGGTAACCGTGCAGCCTGGTGCCGTCGCGCGCCGGGAAGCTGACCGGGATCATTTCGGCCATCTGCTCGGGCTTGATCCAGTCCATCAGGGCCAGCAGGAACTTGGCCTGGCCGGTCTTGCGGTCGAAGAGGTAGTAGGCGCCGGGGTCGACGTCGCTGTAGCTGCGGAACAGGATGTAGCGGCCGTCGCGGCTGATACCGCCGAAGCCCACGACATGCCGCGGGAAAGCGTTGATCAGGCCGGCGTAGGTGAGCGACTCGGGGTGGGTCTTGTTGACGAAGGTGTAACCCGGGATGCCGTCGAGGTGCGCCACCGCCAGCAGTTCGCGTTCGTCGCTGCTGAACAGGTAGGCGGCCGGGTCGACGTTGGAATTGCCCGCCACCGGGGTTTCCTCGCGCGACTCCGGATCGACCAGCACCACGCGGGCCGGCTCGCCCTCGTCGCTGACCTCGAAGAAGACGCGCTTGTTGTCCGCGTCGAAGGCCAGCGGCGTGCGCACCGCGCCGCCCATGTCGGCGCTGTGCACCGTCACCCAGCGATCGCCCTCCCGGCGCAGCGTGACCGACTTGAGGTCCTCCTGCTGGCCAACGGCGTAACGCACTTTGCCCTCGTGGTCGAGCAGGAAGCTGCCGAAGCGGATCGGCGCGGTGGCGACCGTGACCACGCGGCCGTCGTAGACGTCGTAGCGCGAGAGGTAGGCCGAGTCGACCGAGCGCTGCACGAGGATGGTGCGCGGGTCGTCCCAGGTCTTGTCGACGACCTGGTAGGTGCCGAGGTTGGGCATGTCGGCGCGGTTCTTGCCGTCCACGTCGGAGGCATAGACGTCCGGGGTGCCGACGCGGAAGTCGAAGCGGCCCAGCTTCTCGCTCACGTACATGAGGAAGCGGCGGTCGTTGACCCAGCTGACGCGATCGATGTGCTTCTTCGCGCCGAAGTCCCACTTGCCCACCAGCTTCATGCCGTCGACCTCGAAGGCCGCCAGCACGGTGCGGTCGCCCTGCGGCACCGAGACGGTGATGTACTGGCCCGTGGGCGAAAGCGACACGGAGGTGAACTCCGGGTCCTTGAAGAAATCGCCCACCGGCACGGGCTTGCCCGCGGCGCCGGCGAACGGGGCCAGCGCGAGCAGCGCGGCCAGCAGCAAGGTCTTGAATCGGTTCATGCCTTCCCCACTCCCCTGGGTCAGTTTCAGTGGCGATCCGCCGCCATCATGGCGACGAACCGGTCGAACAGGCCGGCCACGTCGCGCGGGCCGGGGCTGGCTTCCGGGTGGCCCTGGAAGCTGAAGGCCGGCGCGTCGGTGAGCGCGATGCCCTGGTTGGAACCGTCGAACAGCGAGCGGTGCGTGACCTTCACGTTCGCCGGCAGCGTGGCCTCGTCCACGGCGAAACCGTGGTTCTGGCTCGTGATCATCACGCGCTGGGTGTCCAGGTCGATGACCGGGTGGTTGGCGCCGTGGTGGCCGAACTTCATCTTCAGCGTCTTCGCGCCGGCCGCCAGGGCCAGCAGCTGGTGGCCCAGGCAGATGCCGAACAGCGGCACGCGCGCGGCCAGCAGCTCGCGGATGGCGGCGATGGCGTAGTCGCAGGGCGCCGGGTCGCCGGGGCCGTTGGACAGGAACACGCCGTCGGGCTTCTCGGCCAGCGCCTGCGCGGCCGGGGTCTGGGCCGGCACCACGGTGACGCGGCAGCCGCGCTCGGCCAGCATGCGCAGGATGTTGCGCTTGACGCCGAAGTCGTAGGCCACGACGTGGAAGCGCGGCTCGGCGCGCACGAACTGGCCGGCGTCCAGGTCGAGCTGGCCCTCGGTCCAGGCGTAGCGCTCGCGGGTGCAGACTTCCTTGGCCAGGTCCATGCCCGAAAGGCCCGGGAACTTGCGCGCGGCCTCGATGGCGGCGTCGCGGTCGATGCCCTCGCCCGCCCACAGGCAGCCGTTCTGGGCACCGCGGTCGCGCAGCAGGCGGGTGAGCCTGCGGGTGTCGAGGCCGGCGATGGCGACCACGCCGCGCGCGGCCAGCCACTCGGGCAGCGCCGCCTGGCTGCGCCAGTTGCTCGGGCGGCGCGGCACGTCGCGCACGATCAGGCCCGAGGCCCAGGGCGTGGCGGCCTCGTCGTCCTCGGCCGTGCAGCCGGTGTTGCCGATGTGCGGATAGGTCAGGGTGACCAGCTGGCGGGCGTAGGAGGGATCGGTGACGATCTCCTGGTAGCCGGTCATGGCGGTGTTGAACACCACTTCGCCGGTGCGCTGGCCGCTGGCGCCGACGGAAACGCCCTCGAACACGGTGCCGTCTTCGAGAGCGAGGATTGCGGGATGGGTCACGGGCGTCGCCTTGGGTTGGGGGAACCCGTTCGCCGGGTGTGCGAACACCCGCGGACGGGTTGGGACCAGTCCGTGCGGGTGGGGGTTCAGGCGAGCGGGAAGTCTAGCGAAACCGGGCCCAAAAGGGAAACTAATTCGTCCCGCCGCCGAGCAGCAACTCCCCGAATCCGTAGCGCCCCGGACCCTTGTCCGCCAGGCGCAGCGCGGCTTCCAGTGCGCCGCGGGCGAAGATGTCGCGGTTGCTGGCGCGGTGCGCCAGCTCCAGCCGCTCGCCCGGGCCCGTCAGCTGCACCAGGTGTTCGCCGACGATGTCGCCGGCGCGCAGCGCGGCGTAGTGCGGCGCGCTGCCGCGTCCGGCCGCCACCGCCTCGCCCAGGAACAGGGCCGTGCCCGAAGGCGCGTCCTTCTTGTGCACGTGGTGCGACTCGACGATGTCGGCGTCCCAGCCCGGCAGCGCCGCGGCGGCCTGGCGCACCAGCGCGTGCAGCACGGCCACGCCGGCGCTGAAATTGGCCGCCCACAGCACCGGGATCCGCGCCGCGGCCGCATCCAGGGCCTCGCGCTGGGCCGGCGAAAGCCCGGTGGTGCCGCTCACCAGCGCCCTGCCCCGGGCCACGCAGTCGGCCAGCAGCGCGTCGAAGGCCTCGGGCAGGCTGAAGTCGATCACGAGGTCGCAGTCGGGCGCCTGGGCCAGGCGCGACGCCGGCAGCACCGGCACGCCGGCGGCGTC